>JABLTR010015245.1_pt1 | contig 21796 bp, 17 predicted proteins | sample 7160071 | NCBI WGS metagenome assembly JABLTR01 (sample SAMN14651230, study PRJNA627086) | human gut metagenome | isolation source: feces | host: Homo sapiens | reverse complement strand
TTAAATATTCTCAAATAATAAATATTCCCCCGCTTTGCGGGGGAATATTTATTATACGGGCAAAGCACTATATATCAGCAACTGTGTCACATCACGTTGATACGAGCTGACAGGCGCATGAGATTATTATATTATTAAAAATATTCACGATATTTATAATAAAGCCTATCAGGGCTACGATACATTAAAGCGGGGCGCCTGCGCACAGCCATGTTTCATATGGCTGCTTTACGCAAAATAATTTGTTAAAATTAAAGACGCTGATTTTTAGGGAAATACTAGTTCCTTATTTTTACTCAGCTTTCATATTTAAAAATTATTTTGCGTTCCAGCGCATCTAAATGATGCGCTGGGCAGGCGCCCCGCTTTTGCTGTACATTTACCTTATCTGTCGCTATATTGCTTTGTGAATGTAACTAACTATTTGGGGGAATTCTTTTGATTATTCTCCTTTTGTTGTCACTTGCTTTAGCCGAACCACAAGTTTATTTTATAATAAATGGAGTTTTTTCTCCATCATCGGCATAGGCCTTCTTTTTGACCACGCTACCTGCGAGTGTTTTTCTATATAAAATGTTTGTGGAATCCATTTGTAAGGTTTGTCAAAAAATAGATATTATAATAATATAATAAAAAATAAATGGAAATCCTTTATATTAAGTAAAACTAAGTATCATTATTTGATTTTTTAGATTTTCTTTTTATATTTGATAATGGATTAGAATCAATGGCTTTTTTTAATTCATTATCACTTACATGGGTATATATTTCAGTTGTATTAAGATTTTCATGACCTAATATTTCTTTTAATGTACGTATATCAATATTACCATATTGATACATTAGAGTAGCAGCAGTATGGCGAAGTTTATGTACAGAATAACCTTGGCTAGCAATACCCATTTGAATAAACAATTTTTTTATTAATAGCTGTACAGCCTGATGGCTTAATCTATTACCATTACGGCTTATAAATAAAGCATTTTTATCTTTTTCTTTTATATTTACAGGACGTACCTTTAAATAATTATCAATAGCATCAATACATGCTTTATTTAAATATACTGTTCGTTCTTTATTACCTTTACCAAGTACTCTTAATGTATGATCCTTACGAATATCACTTATATTAAGTCCGCATAATTCGGATAATCTTATACCGCAGTTTAAAAATAAAGTTACTATACAATAATTACGTTCAGAATATTTGCCGTCAATTTTATCAAGCATTTCAAGGCTATCTTCAAGAGTTAAATATTTAGGTAAAGCTTTTTTTTGTTTTGCAGGTTCTAGTTTTTCGACAGGATTATGAGATATTTTATTTTGATCATATAAATATTTATAAAATGATTTTAAACTGGATGCTTTACGTGCTCTGGCAGCAGCTTTATTTTTTCTTATATCGCTTAAATAATTCATATATTCGTAGACTTCAGTTAATGTTACGGATGATATAATATCTAAATTAATATCATCAATATTAATATCTTTAAAATCAATTTTTTTATCTATAAGGCCGCGAGATAATTTTAAATATCTAAAAAATGTTCTTAAATCAATATAATATTCTTCTACGGTTTTAGAAGATTTACCACGTATGGTTTCCATATAACCTAAATATTCACGTAAAATAATAGGAGCTTTTGCCATTAATTCCATTTTCAACTTTATCACCAGAATTTTGTTTTAATATTTTAAGATTACAATAGAGGATAATAAACCATATTTATATAAAATATTAACTAATTTATTAACTAACCCCCAACTAAACAAAATGAATATTTTGTTTAGTTGGGGGTATGATACCACTTAAAGATAATATTGTCAATATTAAAAAAATTAACTCATAATGATTTTATAAAGCTAATTTATATATAGGTATTTAACAGTTTTAATGATATAAATACTACAAACTAAACATAAAACATATATAAAAAAATTAAACTATAATACACATGGGATGTTATTGGAGTGCATTTAACAAAAATTTGTATTTAAGGAATTTGTATATATTTAGATGTATCAATATCAATTATATCGCTAATTCTTAACATAGTTAAACGCGGCCTTAAATAACGGCAAAATTTTACGCCCTCAAAGACCAAAGCATTATCAATACCTATATCAGATGGATAAATACTTCCGCCGGTTAATTTTAATAATTGCCTAATTTTGTCAGGTTGAACAATTGCTTTTAATATTTTACGTATTTCAGTCCAATTGCTGACTAATTTATTATGATCAATTTTTTCTATAGGATCCGGATAATTATCATTTATTACTTCATCTGTAAGCTTACCATATGAATTATATAAATAGCTTTCATTTAATACAGGCGGATTTTTTATTAAATGTGAAATATTTTCAATATCCGCTAATTTATGATAAATTTGAGAAATAATTGCTGATGATATGCCAACTTTAGTACCATGTAAAATTTGTTTTTTATTAAGCGCTAAAAATCTCATTTCCCAAAAATGAGATAAATGATGTTCTGCACCTGATGCTGGACGGGATGAACCACACATGGCCATAGCAATACCGCTCATACATAAAGCGTCCATTAATTTAAGGGTACTCCCCTCTTTATTATTAATAATATCTTTAATTGAATCCATTGCCTGATTAACTGATTGACTTGTTATTCCAGCTATTTTTTCATCATAAACTTCATCAGTTACTAAAGATGAAATTTTCCAATCAGCTAAACATATATATTTGCCGATTAAATCGCCAATTCCCGCAGATATTAATTCCTTTGGCGCATTATCTAATATATCAGGCTCTCCTATAACAGCTATAGGAACCTTTGCATCAAGTGTACGTTTGAATCCATCATCAATTAATGCAGCTACAGTAGAACAAAATCCATCCATAGAAGGTGCAGTTGCAACTATTATATAAGGAATTTTTGATAAATAGGCTGTATATTTACATATATCGTTAATTGTACCGGTACCAACTCCTAATATACCTGTTATATTATTTTGTTTACATAATGTATGCAATTGTTCGCATAAGCTTTTATATGCATATTGATCTTTTCCAATATTAAATCTCTTTATATTAATATCATGTAAAATCTCTTCAACTTTTTTTCCAGCTGCTTTATATGTATTATCATCATAAACAATTAAAAGATTATCGATATTATGTTTTCTTATGATATTAGGTATATTTTGTAATGCATTTTTTTCATTATATAATTCTATATCAAGCATTTTTTTCATATAAAAATCAATCCTCCAATTGTTATTATATAAATTATATCACAAAAATACAAATTACAATATTATAAAGCTTTAATCAATAAAAAACTATAATAGTTATATAAATATTTTAATATTAGCAAAAAATTTATACAAATAAACTATAAAATCACATTGCGTGGAAAATGTTTGGATTTTATATGTAATTTGTTTGTTTTTTTAATTGTTGATAGTTTTATATCCCAATTTTTAGGTAAATATGGTATTATATAACACAACAGAATTGTTAATGTTTTGTTACGAAATGGTTATATTGAAATAATTCTAACAATTCATTTGTAATTCTGAATCTAAAAGAAGAAAGGTGTATAATAGTATGAAAGCATCAAAACGGCTCCTTTCGATTATCTTGTCTCTTCTATTAGTGATAAGTGTCGTACCATTTGCAGCTATGACGGCTTTTGCAGATGAGGGCATAAATGTTGCTGAAATGGCTACTCCTTCAGGAAGAGGAACAGCAAGCCATAACAGAATTGAAGCCCTAAACGACGGCAAATTATTTGATGGAAATCAGGCAAGTGTATGGGGCACATGGCCTACTACATCTGGTCTCTATGTAGAACTTACATGGGATTCCCCGGTAAAAATCAGTAGTATGGGTGTACGTTGGTACGCTGACCAGGCTTCTGGTTCATCTTTAGGCGGCGTTCAAGCTCCTACTGGCACAACGCTTACCTATTATAATGGAGAGTCTATGGTAGAAGTTCCAAATTATTCTGGAATAGCTTATGATGTTACTGTTAACTCAGCAAGCTCTCCACTTAATATTGCAACTTTTGATGAGATAACAACGACTCGTCTTCGCTTATCTCTCACATGCAACCCAGCTTCCGCGGGTACTGGTATTCAGGAATGGGAAGTTTATTCAAATGATATCCAGAGTATAGTAGATGCTGTTGCTGGCAGTTTCTCTATTCCTGGAAGCCATTCAATCATTTCTCCATCTATAACACTTCCTACAGAAAATACTGCTGGATATAATGTAGTATGGACATCTGATAATACTGATGTAATATCAATTGATGGGGATATCGCTACAATTACACGTCCGGCACAAGGTGAGGAAGATGCAACTGTAACTCTTACAGTAAAAGTTGATAATGGCGCTGGAGTAACTTCTTCAAAAGATATCGTATGTACAGTAAGAGCTGAAGGTTATGCAGATGCTACACTAGATCTTGATGTAAGTCAAGCATATCAAACAATCCCTGAAACACTTTACGGCGTATTCTTTGAAGATATCAACCATGCTCTTGACGGTGGTATCAATGCTGAACTTATTGAAAACGGTTCATTTGAAGCACATGGTATGAATAATGGACGTTTTTCATTCTCCAATAATGTCAATACACTTGACAACTGGAGCAAGATTGCTAAAGACGGAGCATCCGGCTCAGCAAAAATCGATCTTGAAAATCCAATGAATGAAAATAATACAAAATGTGCTGTTATAACAATTGAAGATGCTGGTACTGGTTTAGGCTATGGTATTGCTAATAACGGTTTTGGTACCAATACCTATAATAATACCAGAGCATCCATGCCAATCAATGGTGGTATTACATACAATTTTGATGGTTATCTTAAGGGTGAATATGACGGAACTATTCGTGTATTTCTTGAAACAAATGATGGCGTTTTAAATTCTAATATAGTTGAGATTCCTGCAATAACGACCGATTGGACAAAATATACAGGATCACTTACAGCTTTAGAATCAGTTGATTCAAGATTAGCTATAATTGGTGATGCTGCTGGTACATTCTATGTAGATTTTTGGAATCTCCATCCAGAAGATTCTGAAATGTGGCATAATGGCGCAGCAGGCGGACTTAATAAAGAATTAATGACCGCTATGGAAAACCTCCATCCAAAATTCTTACGTTTCCCAGGCGGATGCGCATCTGAAGGTATTGGAACAAGAGAAAGAATGTACAACTGGAAACATACAGTTGGACCACGTGAAGAAAGAATTCAGATGGCTGGATATTGGGATTATCTCATGAGCTTTGACATTGGTTATTATGAATATATGCTCATATGCGAAGAACTTGGCGCCGAAGCTGTTCCCGTACTCAACGCAGGTTTAAGCTGTCAGTTCCGCAGCCCAATTTATACAGCTGATCTTGTTACAGAAATGCCAGAATTTATTGATGATGCTCTTGATTTCATTGAATTCTGTAATGGTGATGTAACAACTGAATGGGGTGCTCTCCGCGCTGAAATGGGACATCCAGAACCATTCAACCTCAAATATATTTCCCTTGGTAATGAAAACTGGGGCGATGTATATTGGGATCGTTTTGCTTTAATGTATGAAGCAGTCAAAGAAGAATATCCAGAAATTACTGTTATTACAACTGCCGGCCCATATGCAAACGGCGGCGATTATGACAGAGCATGGCAGGAAGTTAACGAAAAATATACAGATACTATAGTTGACGAACATTATTATACAACATCACAATGGATGCTTGATAGCACAAATCGTTATGATGATACTTCTATCTATAAGAATAACGGTGCTAAAGTATTCATCGGTGAATATGCAGCAAATAAAGACCCAGGAAATACACATAATTCAGCGCTTTGCGAAGCTATTTATATGACAAGTATCGAACGCAATTCTGATACAATCGAAATGGCTTCCTATGCACCATTTATGTGTAAAGCCGACGTAACAAACGGTACACGTTGGTTAGAATCAGACCTCATCTGGTTTACTGGAAGAACAACTGCTTTAACCGCTAACTACTATGTACAGCAGTTATTTGCTACAAATGTCGGAGATAAACTTATAAAATCTGAAGCAGCTTCTGATAAACTTACTGCTTATTCAGCTTCTGTAGATACTTCTACAGGCGAAGTATACGTTAAATATGTAAATAGAAATGATTATCCATTATCTATTACTGTTAATGCAGTAAATCTTCCATCTGTTACACAACGTGACGCTGTTATAAGTACTCTCACAAGTGATAACCTCTATGGTATTAATACTGTAACAGATCTCAATCAAACTCCAGCACCAACAACTGAGGTTATTGAAAACTGTGGTGATTCTGTAACAATTACAGTACCAAAATATTCTGTAACTGCTGTTAAATTTACAAGCGATGAACATACAGAAATAATTACACCTGCAAATATGGAAGGTATTAAAGGTGCGGTTAATTCTGCAAAAGCATATGAACCAGACGATTATACAGAAGAAAGCTATAATGCTCTTCAAGAAGCTATAATCGCTGCAGAAGCTATTATAGAAAGAGAAGCTGAACTTACATCAGCTGATCAGGATATTATCGATGCTGCTGCAGATGATGTAACAAAAGCTATAACAAATCTTGTATTAAAATTTGTTCTTGAGGCTAATGAAAAATCTTATGCAACTGGTGAAACAGTTGAATTTACAGTAAAAACTGACGATTCAGTTGAAGAAATTTTCGTAACATGTAATGATGAACCTGTAGAAGTAACATCTACATATAAAGATGTTCGTGGACAGCGTACATTTACAGTAAGCTTCCCAGCTCCACAGGAACTTGGATCCTTAACTTACACAGTAAGCAATGGAACATATTCTGATACATTTACTATCACTGTAGTTAATAGTTCTTTACGCCCAGAAGAACTCAAAGGAAACGTAGCTCTTAAAGCTTCAGTTGATACAAGCTTCTGTACAACATGGAATTCAGAAGCAGCTATTAATGATGGTAAGCAATCAGATCCAACAATAACATACCGTCAGGTTGCTGAAAATGATGCATGGGGTACATGGCCTGAAGCAGGACCTCATACCGTAACTTATACATGGGAAAATCCTGTTAAGATAGACGGTATTGATATCCTGTGGCACTGCGATGTTGATTATGGCGGATCCGGTGGTGTACAGCCTCCAGAAAGCGCTACACTTTATTATAAAGATGCCGATGGTGAGTTAGTAGAAGTACCTAATTGTTCACTTATAGGTAATAGCAATGCAAAAGCAGGTTCTGGCAATGGATTTAACTATGCTAAATTTGATGAAATAACAACAACAGAACTCCAGCTTGTTATTGAACCAGCTCCAGGAGCTGCTGCTGTAGGTATAGTTGAATGGATCGTTTATGGTGCAGAAATTGCTACACGTCCAGAAGTTCTTAAAGATAACGTAGCTCTTGATGCTTCAGTTGATACAAGCTTCTGCACAACATGGAATTCAGAAGCAGCTATTAATGATGGTAAACAATCTGATCCAACAATAACATACCGTCAGGTTGCTGAAAATGATGCATGGGGTACATGGCCTGAAAAAGGACCTCATACTGTAACTTATACATGGGATACCCCTGTTAAAGTTGATAGTATTGATATTCTCTGGCATTGCGATGGTAACTATGGTACTGGTGCAGGTGTTGAACCTCCAGAAAGTGCTACACTTTATTATAGAAATGCAGATGGAGAATTAGTACCTGTTCCAAATTGTACTCTTATTGACAGAGCAAATGCAAAGGCAGGTTCTGGCAATGGATTTAACTATGCTAAATTTGATGAAATTGAAACAACAGAACTTCAACTTGTTATTGAAGCTTCTCCAACAGGTTCAGCTGTCGGTATAGTTGAATGGATCGTTTATGGCGAAACAAGTAAACCTGATGCTACAAAAGCTGATCTTCTTGCAGCTATTACTGAAGCGAATAATGTTGATACAACTAATTGGGCAGCAGATGATATTAACAATCTTGTTGCTGTTGTAAACGAAGGTTTAATGGTTTATGTAAATCCAAATGCAACTCCTACTGAAATAGCTAATGCTATTGATGCAATCTATGATGCTATTAATGTACAACCTATAACTAAGTCAGTAGAAGTAGTTAGTGTTAATGATGTAACTGAAGATGCTATTGCAATAATTAATACCCCAATCAAAGTTGTTGTAAAGACTGATGCATTAGTAAAAGATCTTACTATCAATAATGAATATGACTTGAATATGGGTACAACTGTTGCTGATGTAGTAACAAATGATGATGGTACATTAACATGGACATTATACATAACTGTTGGAACTAAAGGCGATAGAACATTATCTATCCTTGCGGATTATGGTAATGGATTTGAAGAAACTTCAGCAACATTTAATATTAAAGTATTTGAACAATATTTTAATATTATAAGTGTAGATGGTAAAACTGAAAACTATACAGTTAAGGCTAAAGACAACTTTGAAGTCGTTATCTTAACTGAAGCAAATGTTGAATCACTTACCTTCTTAAATGAATATGATGCTCTTATGGGTGTATCTGTAATTAATGTTAAAGAAAATAGCAATGGTACAAAATTATGGACATTAGGTATGTCAATTGGTACTAAAGGCGACAGAGTATTTGGTATTTATGCTGCCGTAGGTGATTCAGTTGATAAGGTTGCTGATCTTCCAATTAAAGTAGTTGCTTCTGACGCATATATTCCAGATGAAAATGTTCAAGCTGATATTATAAGTGTATCTTCTCAGAAAACAGCTGTTGTTAATACCAATTTCAAAGTTGAAGTAAAAACATCAAAAGGTGTTTCTGCATTAGCTTTTGAAAATGAATCTGGTAAAGACATAGGCAAAGCACTTATAAGTCAAACTGAAGACGGAGATCAAGTTATCTGGGTATTTGAAACACAGTTTGGATCCAAAGGCAATAATAGAAAAATAACTGTTAAAGCTAAAGATGCAAATGGAAATTGGATTGAAGACACTGCTGAACTTACGGTATCAATAATCGCTCAATAATAAATTTCCAACAAATAAAAATGCTCTGGAGGATTTTCCTCCAGAGCATTTTTTCTTAAAGCTTTAGTGAAAGAAACTACCAGCTGAGCTGGTGAGAATTAAAACCTTTAGATACAAGGGAAACCTATTTTTGCTAGAATGGATGCAGGTTTGCTAACCGCACCTAAAGCAAAAGGAGTTTTTGTAGATGAACGACATACAAAGTTTAACATATTCCAAGTGGAGAGACCTGCGCCATATAGTGCTTTCTAAGATAATTTAAATCACACAATGAAAGGGAATAAATAAAAAAATTAAAAATAACAAGCATCGTAGAATGTAAAAGGTACCGTTTAAGTGGGGGCGCCCGCGTAGCGCATCTTTGATGCGCTTAGGACGCAAAATAATAAATGAAAAAAGCAGACTGGGATAAAAAGGGAACAAGTTTTATCTTAAATACACAGCATCTTTATAGATATAATTATTTTGCGTAAAGCAGCCATATTTCATATGGCTGTGCGCGGGCGCCCCCTTACAGGGTATCGTAACCCGAAATGCTCTTTTAAATATCCGGATATTTTTACTTTCATTTTTATATATTGTGTGATTCAGGATAATATGGCTTTTGCTCAGAAATATCAAAGGAAAGAGGTTATATGGAAAAATCAAGGCAGACATAGGCCGGATACTAAGAAAGCTATGCGAGCAAAAAAGGGGGTAGAAATTCTGGAAGCGCAGGCATGTCTGAATCACGAACATATGTTGGTAAGCATACTGCCAAGTATAAGTACAGTGCAGTTTATGGGATACTTAAAAGAAAAAAATAGTCTGATGATATTCGACCGACACACCAACCTAAAGTACAAATATGGTAACGTACATTTTGGGTGCAGAGGGTATTACGTGGATACGGTTGGTCGCAATAAAAAAGCGATAGAGGAATACATCAAGATTAAGTTGCAAAGATATTGCGGCAGATCAAATCAGTTTTAAGGAATATTTTAACCCGTTTACAGGCAGCAAAAATTCTAAGGTGTAAGTAAGAAACAGGCTGCTTCTAAAGCAGCCTGTAAAAGTAATAATGTGGTTGGCGGACTAAGTGTCTTGAGACGCTTGCCAGTAATATGCATTTTTATGGCTTGTACATACCACGCGTTAGACTGCTGCAGCCAATACGCGCACTTCACTTTTGTGGAGAGCGTATTTTTATGCCCGCGTTTATAGCGGATATCTTTTTTTGCCAACTAACGCGTAGTTTTGATTATTAATCAATTATACAACCATGATTGATTGGTGAAGCAATAAAGACTTCGGCTCCAAGAATCTCATCTTTTATTTTTTCTGCACATTTTTCTGCTTTATTTTTAGATGAAAATATAGCAAATACAGAAGGGCCGCTTCCACTCATACATGAACCATATGCGTCATAATAAGTCATAATATTTTTTATAGGTTTTATATCAACTTCAATAATATCCAGTACACTTTCAAATACATTAAAAAGATTCTCAGAAACTACTTGTAAATTTTTTGCACATATTGCATCTATAATACAATCTATGCTTTTTTCACTTCTTTTACCATATTCATCAAACATACTATAAGCTTGTGCAGTAGAAACAGATAGAGGTGGTTTAACTATTAAGAAATAACATTCCGGCATGTCCGGCAATGGAGATAATATTGTACCGGTTCCTTCTGCTAACATGGTTCCTCCCATAATACAAAATGGGATATCTGCACCAATTTCCCCACCAATTGAACATAGTTGTTCATTAGTAAGCTTTGCTGAGTATAACTTATTTAATCCAATAAGTATGGCAGCGCCGTCAGAACTGCCACCTGCCAATCCAGCTGCTATAGGAATTTTTTTGCGGATTTTTATATTAATATTTCTATCTTTAATACCAGTATATTCAAAAAATTTATCAGCTGCCCGATAAGCTATATTAGTATTATTTAAAGGAACATAAGGATTTTTACATGTTAATGTTATTCCATCACTATCTGTCTTAGTTAAAATTACAGTATCACATAAATCAACAGACTGCATAACCATATTTACCACATGATATCCATCCGGACGTTTACCTAAAATATCAAGCGCTAAATTAATTTTTGCAGGTGCTGTAATATTAATACGCAAAGGTTTGTTACCTCCAATTTTATGTATAAAAATATTAAATTTTATAATATTTATAATTGTTTTATAAATGTTTCTATTCTATCCAAAGCTTCTAAAATATGTTTAGTGGAATAACAATATGATACTCTTACAAAGCCTTGTCCGCTATCACCAAAAGCAGTACCAGGGACTAAAGCTACTCTTTGTGAATATAATAACTTTTCACAAAATTGTTCAGAATCCATACCTGTTCGTTTTATTGAAGGAAATGTATAAAAAGCGCCTTCTGGTTCAAAACATTCAAAACCTATACGTTTAAAACCATCTAAAATTAATCTGCGTCTTTTATCATATTCAGATTTCATCATTTCTATATCATCATCGCCATTTTTTAATGCTTCAATAGCTGCAAATTGAGCAGTTGTTGGAGCGCTCATTATAGCATATTGATGAAGTTTTGTCATAGCAGACATTATTTCCTTAGGACCGCATACAAAACCAAGGCGCCAACCGGTCATAGCATATGTTTTAGAAAAACCATTTACAACTATTGTTCGTTCATACATATCTTCGATTGATGCTATAGAGACATGCCTTACATCGCCATAAGTCAATTCACCATATATTTCATCAGATAAAACCATTATATTAGTACCGCGTAAAACTTCTGCTATTTCCTGAAGATGTTCTCGGCGCATAACCCCACCGGTTGGATTATTCGGATAAGGCAATATTAAAAGCTTTGTTTTAGGAGTTATAGCTTTTCTTAATGCATCCGCTGTTAATCGGAAATTATCTTCAACTTTAGTTTCAATTGTTACTGGTATACCGCCTGCTAAAACCGTAATAGGATTATAACATACAAATGATGGTTCAGGTATAAGTACTTCATCACCATAGTCTATAATAGAACGAATACATAAATCAATAGCTTCTGAACCGCCTACAGTGATTAAAATTTGATCTTCAGGTGAATAAGATATCTCATTACGTCTATACATATATTTTGATATCTCTTCTCTTAATTCATTTAAACCTTTATTAGAGGTATAATGAGTTTTGCCCATTTCTAATGATTTAATACCTGCATCCCTTATATGCCATGGAGTATAAAAATCTGGCTCCCCTATACTTAATGATATAACATCATCCATTTCATTAGCAATATCAAAAAAACGTCTTATACCTGATGGTTTAACTTCTTTGATACGCTTAGTCAATATAGACTGGTAATCAATCACAGCAGGATGTTCCTCCTTTCATCGACAGGTTCCCCGTGTAATATAACACCATCCTGTTTATATCGGCTAAGTAGAAAATGGGTAGCTGTTGATAACACTGAATCAAGCGGAGCAAGACGTTTTGCAACAAACATAGCAATTTCCTGAAAAGATTTGCCTGTTACCATTACCATTAAATCATATCCGCCTGACATTAAATATACGCTTTCAACTTCATCAAAACGCATAACTGTTTCAGCTATTTCTTCAAATCCAATATTCTTTTTGGGACTTACTTTTAATTCAATTATAGCTGTTAATCTTTCAAAATCTGTCATTTCCCAATTTATAATAGTTTTATAACCTTTTATAACGCCTTGTTTTTCATATTTCTTTATACGTTTTTCAATATCTTCTTTAGGTTCGCCAAGCATAGCGCTTAATTGTGCATTTGTATATCTTGCATTTTCATTTAATAATTCTAATAATTTATCCATTTATATTTATACCTCTTTTCTTTTTATAGTTTTAATGTTATTCGTCCATTTTTTCCGGATAAATAGGTAATCTTATAGGCGTACGGTTTTTAAATAATGTAATATGCCTAAAACCGGCATTATAGGCTATTTCCATGCCTTCCTGTATACCTGCTCCAACATCATTCGCATTATGTGCATCAGAACCTATAGTCAATATTTGTCCGCCCAAATCATGATATCTTTTTATATATTTTTCATCCGGTAAAGTTACTCCAATTTTTTGCCTTAAACCTGATGTATTAATTTCTATACCTTTACCATTATTGATAAGTACAGCAAATATCTCATCAATGATTTTATCATATCTTGACATATCTACGCTTATACCATGTTCACCTACAATATATCTTAAAGGATATGTCAAATGGCCTAATACATCAAATTCATTCCACATAGCCATTTGTAATAGTTCGTTATAATAACTATCTAATAAATCATATACATTTTCTTTATCATAATCAATATAATAAAAATCCGGTTGGCCTCTTACATTATGAAGAGATGCTATAACAAAATCAAAGCGGCCTAAAGTAAGAGCTTTTTCTGCTGCTGCGATATCTTGTAAAGGTTGTCCTAATTCAATACCAAGAAAAATACCAATAAAATCTTTAAACACAGACGCAGCTTTACTTACTTCAAAACAAGATTGTCTTACAGTTCTATCATATAAATCTTTATAAAAAAGATTTACTTCACAATGATCAGTTATTGTTATACCTTGCAGTCCTTTTTCTACTGCTGATTCGCATATATGGCTTACAGTATTATTTCCATCGGGTGAATTATCGCTGTGTATATGGCTGTCAAAACAATATGAGAATTTCAAAGTTATCACACCCTTTATAAATATAATAAGTTAAATATATAATTAAAATTAGTATATCATATTTTTAAAAAAAGTAAAATAACAAAACAAATATATACCGACTATATAATAGCAATTTGTTGCAAAAGATAAAATAATGTTTTATAATTTTACAATAATAAAGAATTATTATTTGATAAATTATCCGGGAGTGAATATATCGTTGAAATTAGACAAAAATTTTGTCAATGGATTAAAAGCTGGCATTCCAATAGCTTTAGGATATCTTTCAGTGTCGTTTGCATTTGGTATAACTGCGTCAAATGGCGGCCTTCCTGCCTGGATAAATGGATTAATATCTTTAACAAATTTAACGTCAGCAGGACAAGTAGCTGGAGTTCAATTAATATTAGAAAAAGCTCCAATAATTAGTATTGCTATAACCACATTTATTATAAATATACGATATATGTTAATGTCATTATCATTAGTTCAAAAAATGGGTAAAGATATGACGCTTAAACGAAGATTATTAATCTCCTATGGTATTACTGATGAAATATTTGCAGTAGCATCCCAACAAAAAGGAGTAATCACGCATAAATTTATGTACGGCCTTATATTGTTGCCTGTTATAGGATGGGTAAGCGGTACATTAATTGGTTCATTTGCAGGTAATATTCTACCAATGGATTTAGTAGCTGCTCTTAGTGTTGCTATATATGGTATGTTTATTGCTATAATTGTACCTCCATGCAAGCAAAGTTTTGCCTGTATGTTTGTGGTTATAATATCTATTGCAATTTCTTGTTTGCTTTATTATATACCAATTTTTAAATCCATAAGCAATTGGTCGATTATAATATGCGCGGTTATAGCTGCTGGAATTGGAGCTTTGCTGTTTCCTAAAAAAGCAGATGAAGATATGGAGGATAACCCTGAATAATGGATTATACAAGAATACTTATATCTATATTTATAATGGCTGCTCTTACATATATTATAAGAATGGTACCTATGGTATTTTTTAAGAAAAAAATTAAAAATATTTATATAAAATCATTTCTTGATTATGTCCCATATGCAGTTCTTGGAGCTATGACCTTCCCTGAAATACTTTATTCCACATCTAGTATGATAGCCGGAGGTATAGCCTTGGCTGTAGCGCTATTATTAGCATTTTTTAAAAGAGGTTTATTAACAGTTTCTTTATCGGCAACTGCCGCTGCATATATTACTCAGAAAGTAATTGATTATATTATAAAATAAAAAATTAATTTTTTAATAAGAAAATAGCCATAACCTTTTTATTAGTTATAGCCGTAAGATTTTATAAAGAAGTTTCACTTAATATTTTAGGTTTATCAATAATTTTATTATTATAAAGTATATTAAGAATTTTTACTAAAGAAAGCATAATTTTATATATTTCATTTGGATTTAATATAATACCCTTTGATTCATAGCATAATATTTGTTCATTATTTTTATAATTTTCAAATATAAATGGTTTAACAGGCATTTTAATATGAACATCTGTTATTTGAGAAATTCCATTTTTAATTTTATAATCTTTTAAAAAAGTTTTTGTTATATTAATATCAGAAGAATATATATCAAATAATCTATCAAAATCATTAAACCCGGTAACAACTTTTTCAAGATCATCTTCACCGGAATTATATGTGAACATACCTGCGCTGTCTATAGAAAGTTTATATGGGGCGCATGGGATATAAACAGCTCTAATACTTGTATAATCATTAGTTATTAATTTTGAATTAATTGATGATATAATAGTAGCTGTTATTATCCAGCCGTCTTTTTGCATTCTTAATCTTGGCTGATTATAAAATCCTCCCCTATCATATACCATTTTAGACGAGCGTTTTATTTTAGGCCATGTAACATTAATATCATTTATATTATTATTCAACATTAAACACGCATCCTAATATTATTAAATTACTAATTTTATTATATTACCCATTAATTATACTGTCAAATCAATTGTAATATAATGAAAAAAGGAGGCAGATAATTTGGAAATAAATGCATCTACGGCTGGAGTTGTACCAGGCGGACTTAATAATACAGACCAGATAAAATTATTAGTTTGTTATTTATTAAAATCATATGGTAAGTTATCCAGGGAAACTATTGTAGAATCAGCAGTAAAAGATGGATTAGCTAATTATTTTGAAATGCATAATGCAATTAATAATCTTCTTAGTAAAGGCCATATTATTGAATCAGAAACAAAAGATTTTATCTATTTGCAGTTAACTGATTCAGGTAATACAATTATTTCTCAACTTGAATCATCTTTGCCTCGTACTGTAAGAGAAAAAGCAACAAAAGCTGCTATGGATATACTTACTATCATAAAACGTGAACGTGAAACTAATTTTGAATTTAAACAAGAAAATAATAGCTGTTATCTATATTGTACTATAAACGACGGTAATTTAGAGCTTACAACAATAAAATTGCTTGTACCTAATAAAGAAACTGCAAATATTATAAAAAACCAGCTTATCAAAACTGATCCAAGTTTAGTATTCCACTCTGTTGTAGCCCTTTTAACAGGAGATATAGAAGCATTTACAGAATATTTTAACCACGCAGAATAGAAAATTTTTGTTATTTAAATACAAGATTAGCTAATAATAAAGCAGCGGCACCTGGAGCGCCAAGAACTGATACTCCTACTAAACTAATAGTATTTAGCGGTATAGTTACTCCAGTAAAAACGCCTAATAAATTTATTGCAGCAAGAGCACCAATACCTGTTGCACACGTCTTAATAATTGCTTTAAATGGTTTTCCTGTTTTTATTATTGACCATATCAGCATGATTAGTAATATAACGCCTAAAGATATTAATATAATTTTAGCTGGAAGTCCCATATTATAAACACTCCTTATATATTAAAATTATAATAATTTTGTCCGGAATTGTTTATAAATAAATATGCAGCTAAATAAATTATTATGATTAGAAAATAAATATAATAATTTTAAGTAGACATAATAAAAAAACAATCCTTCAAAAATTAATTAATCATGAGGGATTGATTTTTTTATTTTTATATTTTTAACGTATGAAGATTACTTAAAGCTATATTATCCTAAATCAAACAATATATAAAAATGAATGTAAAAATTGCAACATATATTAAAGAAAACATTTCAGGTTACATTACCGTAAAAAAGGGGGTGCCTGCGTGCAACCATATAAAATATGGTTGCCAAATGCAAAATAATTTGCTCAATAAATATGATGAGTATTTAAGATAATACTAGTTTCTCTTTTTAACTCAGCCTTAGTATTTAAGAAATTATTTTGCGTAAAGCGCATCTTTAGATGCGCTGCGCAGGCGCCCCCATAAATGGTACTTTTACATTATCTTTTCATTTTTTATTTTAGTTTATTATTTATTCTTTTGTTTTGAGTGATTTAAATTATCTTAGAAAAGTGAATAAATATTTAACCAATATAAATGGGTAGTACTATGTTAAAGAACTATAAATATGTACTTGAGATAAAAGAGGGGGACGCCCGCGGAATGCATCTTAAAAGATGCATTCCCTGCAAATGCAGGGGCGGCTAAATAGCCGCCCGCGGGCGTCCCCCTCTTTTTTTACGGTAGCTTTAATAGTTATTAAATATAAGTTTTCTATTTTATTTTGCCAATATCAGTACGATATTCATTACCATCAAAATGGATACGTTTAACAGCTCCATATGCTTTATCAAGAGCATTATCAAGAGTTTTTCCTGTAGCTGTAATTCCTAATACCCTACCACCGTTAGTATAAAATTTACCGTCTTTATATGCTGTTCCAGCATGATAAACTATAGCGCCGTCAATCTGTCCATCATCATTAAGACCTGTGATTTCAATACCTTTTTTATATGATTTAGGATAACCTCCTGACGCCATAACAACGCAGGCACATGCTTCATCCGACCACTCAATATTAATTTCATCCAAGCGTTCATCTATAACTGCATTAAGAATATCAATAATATCTGTTTTTAATCGTGGTAACACAACCTGAGCTTCCGGATCTCCAAAACGACAGTTATATTCGATTACTTTAGGACCGTCTTTTGTAAGCATAAGCCCAAAGTAAAGACAACCTTTAAACGGACGGCCTTCATTAGCCATAGCCTTAACTGTAGGGATAAATATTTCATCCATGCAGCGTTTAGCCATCTGGTCATCATAATAAGGATTAGGACTTACTGTACCCATACCGCCTGTATTTGGTCCTTTATTACCGTCATATGCACGTTTATGATCTTTTGAAGATACCATAGGCACGATAGTTTTACCATCACAGAAGGAAAGTACAGATACTTCAGGACCTTCTATAAATTCTTCTACTACTACTTTATTGCCTGACTGTCCAAAGATTTTGTCTTCCATAATGGATTTTACAGCATCTTTAGCCATATCATAATTTTCTGCAATAATAACGCCTTTACCTAATGCAAGACCGTCAGCTTTAATAACAGTAGGATATCTATTCTGTTTTTCTATAAAATTTAATGCATCTTGGGCATTATCAAAAACATCATATCCCGCTGTTGGAATATTATATTTTTTCATAAGATTTTTAGAAAAAACTTTACTTCCTTCGATTATAGCAGCTTTTTTATCTGGTCCAAATGCTCTAAAACCAGCTTTATTTAATTCATCAACCATACCTGCAACTAAAGGATCATCCATAGCAACAAAAACCATATCTGGTTTTAGCTTTTTAGCAAGTTCTACCACACCAGGAATATCGGTAGCGCTTACATTAAAACATTCTGCTTCTCTTGATATTCCACCATTACCAGGAGCACAATATATCTTATTAACCTTAGCACTTTTATTTAACTGCCTAATGAGAGCATGTTCACGGCCGCCACTGCCTATCATTAAAATATCCATAATAAAATGTTACCTCCATAAAAAGGGGATTAGTGTTTAAAATGCCTCATTCCTGTAAATACCATAGCGATTCCAGCTTCATTACAGGCTTTAATACTGTCTTCATCTCTAATTGATCCGCCTGGCTGAATAATAGCTGTTATACCAGCTTTTGCAGCAGCTTCAACACAATCGGAGAATGGGAAGAAAGCATCGCTTGCCATAACAGAACCTTTTACATTTTCACCGCCGTATTTTATAGCAAGCTCTAATGCAGTGATTCTATTAGTTTGGCCTGGACCAATACCTACAGAATGTCCGTCTTTAGCAAGGGCTATACCATTTGATTTTGTATGTTTAACAATTTTCCAGGCGAATAATAGCTGTTCCATTTCAGCATCTGTTGGAGCACGGTCTGTTACTACCTTTAATTCATCGCCTAATAATTTTGTATCAAGTTTTTGTACTAATAATCCGCCTGCTACCTTTCTCATATCAAGCAGTTCAGATGAATTAGCATCAGCACATTTTGGTAATTTTAACAACCTTATATTTTTCTTTTTAGTAAGTACTTCTAAAGCATCTTTATCAAAATCAGGAGCTATAATTATTTCTAGGAATATTTTAGCTAATTCCTGAGCTGTAGCTAAATCAACAGGCCTATTAAGAGCTACAATACCGCCGAATATTGAAACAGGATCTGATTCATACGCTTTAAGATAAGCTTCATGAATATCCTTACCAATACCTACGCCGCATGGATTGGCATGTTTTACACCTATAGCTGTAGGTACTTCCCAGCCAAATTCTTTTAATAAATCAAGCGCGCCGTTAGCATCGTTTATATTATTATAGGATAATTCTTTACCGTGAAGCTGTTCAGCTGCATCAATTGTATTATTATGATTGCCTACTTCACGATAGAATGCAGCCGGCTGATGAGGATTTTCACCATAGCGCATATCTTGAACCTTTTCATATGTAAATGTTGCAGTTTCAGGGAATTGTTCCTCTCCCCTCTGCTTACGAAGATAATTACAAATAAGTGCGTCATATGCCGCTGTATGATCGAATACTTTACCGGCAAGAGCAAATTTTGTTTCACGGCTTACTTCATTATTCTGTTTATATTCTTCAATAACCTTATTATAATCATTAGGGTCAACTATAACAGCAACATCCTGCCAGTTTTTAGCCGCTGCTCTTATCATAGTTGGACCGCCTATATCTATATTTTCAATAGCCTCTTCTAAAGTTACGTCTGGTTTTAATATTGTTTGTTTAAATGGATAAAGATTAATAGCAACAACATCGATAGGAGTAACGCCTAATTTTTCAAGCTGCTGCATATGTTCTGGATTTGAACGCATAGCAAGTATGCCTGCATGAATCATAGGATGCAAAGTTTTTACTCTGCCATCCAAACATTCAGGAAAACCTGTTACATCTGAAACATTTGTAACTTTTATACCAGCTTCAGTTAATACTTTAGATGTACCGCCTGTAGAAAGCACCTCAAAACCCAATTCAGTAAGGCTTTTTGCAAAGTCTACTACGCCTGTTTTGTCGGATACACTGATAATTGCACGTCTGTTCATTATTCAATAATCCTCCCTATATTTTAAAATATTATTTATTCCTTAATTATTGTTCTGTTTCCTATAACTTTAACCTTATCCTGGCATACCAGTGATACAGCTTTAGGAAGCAGCTTCCATTCAGCCTGTTCCATAATTCTTTTTTGTAATATTTCCGGAGTATCGCCTTCTTGGATTTCAACAGCCTTTTGAAGTATAATTGCTCCGCCGTCAGTTATTTCATTTACAAAATGAACTGTAGCTCCGGAAACTTTTACGCCGTAATCCAATGCAGCTTTATGTACTCTCAGGCCATAAAAGCCATCGCCGCAAAAAGATGGTATTATCGACGGGTGAATATTAATAATTTTATTAGGATATTCTTTTATAATATTTTGTCCGACTATACAAAGAAATCCTGCCATCACAATTATATCGGCATTATATTTTTTTATACATTTTAATAAAGCTTCATCAAACTGTTCTGCTGATGAATAAGACTTACGGCTTACAACTTCTGATGGAATATCAGCGTTTTTAGCGCGCTGCAAAGCGTAAACATTATCACGGCTTGATATAACGCAGGCAATTTTTCCGTTTATTATTGCGCCATTATTTTGTGCGTCAATAAGCGCCTGCAAATTAGTACCGCCTCCTGATACTAATACAGCTATATTTTTCATAGATATTTACCCCGTTGTTATTTTATTTCAACACCTGTATGTTTATCAGTAACTGTACCTACTATAAAAGCTTTTTCACCGCATGCATTTAATATGCGCACAGCTTCGTCTGCTTTATCATTTGATACTGCTATACATAATCCCATACCCATATTGAATGTGTTATACATATCATGTTCAGGTATATTGCCTGTACGCTGTATCAAATTAAAAATAGGAAGTGCAGGAACTGATTTCTTTTCTATATCAGCGCCTAAATCATCCTTTAACATACGCGGGATATTTTCATAAAAACCGCCGCCTGTTATATGAGATATAGCATGAACATCAATTTTAGAAATAAGCTCTAAAAGCGGTTTTACATATATTTTTGTAGGTGTTAATAAACATTCACCTAATCTGCATCCTAGTTCATCAATTTGACTATTAATTATTCCGCTTTCAATATCAAATACTTTTCTAACTAAAGAAAAGCCATTAGAATGTACGCCTGAAGAAGCAACGCCAATTAAAGCATCGCCCTGCATTACTTTACTACCATCGATAATCTTGCTTTTATCTACTGCGCCTACAGAGAATCCTGCTAAATCATATTCATCAGCTGCATAAAATCCCGGCATTTCAGCTGTTTCACCGCCAACTAACGCGCAGCCTGCTTGTACGCATCCTTCGGCAACACCTGATACAATAGAAGCGATACGTTCTGGGATGTTTTTGCCTACTGCTATGTAATCTAAAAATATTAAAGGCTTTGCACCGCTGCATACTATATCATTAACGCACATAGCAACGCAGTCAATTCCGACAGTATCATGCTTGTCCACTAAAAATGCAATTTTTAATTTTGTACCAACGCCGTCTGTACCTGATACAAGGACAGGTTTTGTCATACCATCAAGGTCAAGCTCAAATA
>JABLTR010076737.1_pt1 | contig 21837 bp, 24 predicted proteins | sample 7160071 | NCBI WGS metagenome assembly JABLTR01 (sample SAMN14651230, study PRJNA627086) | human gut metagenome | isolation source: feces | host: Homo sapiens | reverse complement strand
GCCGGGGCAGCGGCGCTGCTCCCTTGGTGCTCTGGGGGCAAATCCGGTAAAACGCCGATTTTCCGGGCAAAACATTTTTCGTTTTTGCCGGGAAAGCAGTGGCATTTTGTCGGCATTTCCGCTATAATCTCTATATATCGTCTCATTTGACACTCTGATTGCGTCTGGAGGAACAGCCATGTCCATCCATGAAGAGTGCGGCGTCTTTGGCGTCTATGATCCCAAAGGCGACTGCGCCAGAACCACTTATTACGGCCTGTACGCCCTGCAGCACCGGGGCCAGGAGTCTGCCGGCATCGCCGTCACCAACGACCGGGAGCTGTCCTATTACAAGGATGTGGGCCTGGTGGGGGAGGTTTTTGACGAGCAAAAGCTCAGCGAGCTGGGGGGCACCTGCGCCGTGGGCCATGTGCGCTATGCCACCACCGGGGCCGGCCGCCGGGAAAACGCCCAGCCCATGACCCTGAAATATGTCAAGGGCACCCTGGCGGTGGTCCACAACGGCAACCTGGTGAACACCGAGGAGCTGCGCACCCATTTTGAGTATCAGGGCGCCATTTTTCAGACCACCAGCGACACCGAACTGATCTCCTATGCCATCGCCCACGAGCGGCTCACCGCCCCCTCGGTGGAGGAGGCCGTCAGCCGGGCGCTGCCCATGCTCAAGGGCGCCTTTTCCCTGATCGTCATGTCCCCCCGGAAACTGGTGGCCGCCCGGGACCCCTGGGGCTTCCGGCCGCTGTGCATCGGCCGCAAAGGGGACGCCATCCTGTTCGCCTCCGAGTCCTGCGCTCTGGACGGGGTGGAGGCCGAGTATGTCCGGGAGGTTGAGCCCGGGGAGATCGTGGTGGTGGAGGACGGCAAGATGCGCTCCATCCGGGACAACTGCCAGGGCATGAGCCATATGTGTATCTTTGAATACATTTATTTCGCCCGGCCTGACAGCGTCATCTGCGGCCAGTCCGTCCACGAGGCCCGCAAAAACGCCGGACGGCTGCTCTATCACCAGCGGCCGGTGGAGGCCGACCTGGTTATCGGCGTGCCCGACTCCGGCCTGGACGCCGCTCTGGGCTATGCCCAGGAGTCCGGCATCCCCTATGGAGACGGCTTCGTGAAAAACCGCTATATCGGCCGCACCTTCATCACCCCCAACCAGTCCGACCGGGAGGCGGCGGTGCGCATCAAACTGGGCGCCCTGCGCAGCCAGGTGGAGGGCAAGCGCATCGTCATGGTGGACGACTCCATCGTCCGGGGCACCACCAGCAAGGCCATCATCAACCTGCTGCGCTCCGCCGGAGCCACCGAGGTGCATATGCGCATCTCCTCCCCGGAGTTCATCTCCCCCTGTTATTTCGGCACCGACATCCCCAACAAGGACAAGCTGATCGCCTGCCACCACACGGTGGAGGAGATCTGCCAGATCACCGGGGCGGACAGCCTGGAGTTTTTGTCCCTGGAGAACCTCTACAAGATCGCCCCGGATGCCAGGTGCGGCTTCTGCGACGGCTGCTTTACCGAGCACTACCCCCTGGAAATTCCCCGGAGCCACCTGGACGCCCCCCTTACCACCTGCGGATAATCAGGTGAAAAGCAATATGCCCCGCGCGCCATGGGAAACGGCGCGCGGGGCATATTTTGTCAGATGGCCGATCGGTCTGTTTCAGGGTTGTTCGCCGCCCTCAGGCCGGCGTGGATCCCCCGCGGCCGTTCATTCGTCTCAGTGCCCGGCGGCAGGAAAGGGTGACGCCCAGCCCTGTCAGCAGATAGAGCCCCCAGCACAGGCACCAGCGGGCGATGTTCAGGGCGCCCCAGGAGAGCAGGGGATAGGGGGCGTAGAACAGGTGGAAGAAAGGGAAGTTCTGCAGCTGGGAGATCACCGGCAGGGCGATAATCCAGACGTTGACCTGCCAGAACTGCAGCTGCCGGCGGCGGATTCGTTCCTCCCCCAGCCGGGGGGCCAGGGCGGCGGAGCAGGCCAGAAAGCAGCCCGCCCCCACCGCCGAGCCGATCAGGGCGACGGCGGTGCACAGCCCGGTCTGATAGTGGCCCCAGAGGGCCAGGGAGAGGAGAAAGGCCGCCAGGTCGATCACGGTGGCCAGGATCAGCACCTGCCGGTCATAGTTCCCCTCGGCCCCGCCTGGGGCGGGAGCGGCAGGGGCCTCAGGCTCCCGGCCGGTGAGCAGCCAGTCGCAGCTGACCTCAAAGAAACGGCTCAGGGCAATCACCTTGTCCAGGTCGGGCTGGCTCTGGCCGCTCTCCCACTTGCCCACCGCCTGGCGGGACACCCCCACCTGTTCGGCCAGCTCCTCCTGACTGAGTCCCCGGGCGCGGCGTTGGTTTAGAATGCGCTGGGCCAGCGTTTCGTTTTCGTTCATGGTCTGAAACTCCTATTACAATAAATTTGGACAGGAAAGCCGGACAGCCAGTCCGGCTTTCCCTCCATCTCGTGCCTAAGCTACAATGAGAGGAGCAACTGGCTGACCAATCACTCCTTGGGCTTGTATGTCCGTGTGAAAGACTGTTAGCCATCCTCTCGTTGCAGCGTTCGATTTAAGCAGGTTGAACCACCGGATGTCGGAGAGTTCGTGTCACACAATAGATTGAATCGGCAGCGAGAAAAGATGGATTCCGGTTGCAGATTCTTTGTATTGGAGGAATGTGAATGAACTGCGTTGGCATCGATGTTTCCAAGGGTAAGAGCATGATTGCAGTCATGCGGCCCTTCGGAGAGGTAGTGGTTTCACCCTTTGAAGTACGTCACACCGCCAATGAACTGAGCGAGCTGGCAGGACTGCTCAAAAGCCTGGACGGCGAGACCCGTGTGGTGATGGAATCCACGGGTAATTACCATGCTCCGGTGGCCTGGCTGCTCCACGACGCGGGCCTTTATGTCTCGGTAGTCAATGCAATGCTGGTGCATGACTACGGAAACAACAGTTTAAGACGGGCCAAAACCGACAAAAAGGATGCCGTAAAGCTGGCCAACTACGGTCTTGACCACTGGCTCACATTGCCGAGATATATCCCGGAGGAGGATACCCGACTCATGCTGAAAATCTGCTACCGGCAGTACCAACAGTATTCCAAAGTTCAGACCATGCTGAAGAATAACCTGATCTCCCTGCTGGACACCACCTTCCCAGACGCAAATCGCTTGTTTACCAGTCCGCCCCGCGCCGATGGCAGCGAGAAGTGGGTGGACTTTGTCGCTACTTTTTGGCATTGCGAGTGCGTTTGTGGCCGGTCTGAGAAGGCCTTTACTACCCAATACCAGAAGTGGTGCAGAAAGCACGGCTACAATTTCAGCGAGGATAAGGCGCTGGATATTTATGCCTCTGCTTGCAGACACTTCGGTGTCATACCGAAAACGGATACGGCAAAACTTTTGGTAGAACAGGCCATTTCTCAACTCCAGACAACTTCTTCCGCGTTAGCTGCTCTCAAACAGGAGATGCAATCCCTGGCAGCTTCTCTGCCGGAGTATCCTGTAGTGATGGGGATGTTTGGTGTTGGCCCAACCCTCGGCCCTCAACTCCTGGCTGAAATTGGCGATGTACGCCGTTTTCATTCCAAAAAAGCGTTGGTTGCCTTTGCGGGTATTGACGCCCCGCCCTACCAATCCGGTCAAATAGATGTCCGTAGCCGTAGCATTTCCAAGCGAGGATCTGCCTCACTGCGCAGGACGCTCTTTCTGGTGATGAGCGTCATCCTGCAATGTGCTCCAATAGACGAGCCGGTGTACCAGTTCATGGACAAGAAACGCTCTGAAGGCAAGCCATATCGTGTCTACATGATGGCCTCTGCCAACAAGTTCCTGCGCATCTACTACGCTTCTGTGAAAGCCTACTTGGAATCCCTGGAGCACGACTGATTTTTACACTCTATACCATCTGGCTGGCCGCCGTTTTAATTTTGAGATGCTCAGCGGCTTGATTTTGTATTGCATTTTTTCGCCTCCCTAAAAATCTGAAATTTCTACTTGACTTTTATTAGCAGGTCTTTCACTTCGGTGAGAGAAGTATAGCCCTTTGCCCGGTTGCCCTGCCACCATCCGGGCCGTCCAATTGGGCAACCGCCGGTTGCATCCCCTGAAAAAGCGGCATGTTCAGCCCTCGGCCTCCTGCCAGCCCTTGCACACGTCCACCCAGCCCTGGCAGTTGCAGGCGTACTGCTCCAGCGCGTCGCAGGTCAGCTCGATGGCGGAGTTGGAGCTGCCGGCGGCGGGAAACACGGTGTCAAACCGCCTCAGAGAGATGTCCAGATAGGTCTTGACGGCGGGATTGTCGATGCCGAAGGGGCAGACGCCGCCGATGGCGTGACCGGTGAATTCCACCACCTGGTCTGGGGAGAGCATCTTGGCCTTGGCGGCAAACTGGCGTTTGAACTTGGGGTTGTCAATTTTGGCGTCCCCGGCGGCGATGATCAGCACGCAGCCCTCACCCACCAGGAAGGAGAGGCTCTTGGCGATCCGGGCGGGGATCACCCCCAGGGCCTGGGCCGCCAGCTCCACCGTGGCGCTGGACACATCAAACTCCTGAATATCCTGCTCCCGCCCCAGCGGGCGGAAGTACTCCCGTACCGATTCAATAGACATAAAAGAGACATCCTTTCCCTGAAATTACTCCCTATCTTATCAGCATTTACCGCAAAAGACAAGCTGCCCGGCCCTGTCTGAAGCAGCGGCGCCCCAAGCGGACGCATCATAACGCGTCAGCGGCAGGTGCGGCAAGAGAAGCTGATCCGATGTCAATAAACGCGGTATCCCATTCCAAACGGGATCGAGGGTGCGGCAAAAGCCACACCCTCGATTTTTTCGCTCAAATGCTTTGTACCATCCATTCGGAGTTCTCCACTGACAATTACTCTCTGGAGAAAACAGATGCCGGATCTATAAAATATTACTCCAGATCCCAGTTGATCAGCGTCCCTTTGAAGCTCTTTTTGCATTCGGGACAAAACAGATCATCGCCTTCGCAGGAGATTAAAGATTGAAAGTCAAGTTTCTGTCCGCATGTGGGACAGGTTCTGAAACTGCTATACAGGAAACGTGCAAGGGTACAGAGCAGCGCGATGGCAACAACGATGCAGATAACAATCCAGTATACCGATGCGAAGGCAGGGGATTCTCTTCTCAGAATGAGAGAAATGATTAAGACGGGAAATATGAAATATCGTGTAACCGATGCCACACGGTCGGCTTTATGTAGCCATGATAGAATTTTCTTTTGCCGAAAATGGAAAACAGCCATCTGCACTCACCTCCTACAGAAGTGTTGTGATTCCTGCAATGGGCGCATGTTGGCCAAATCTTTTTATATGTTCCTGTCTCTAAAACATGTGCCCTGGCAGTCGTCCCCTGTCGGATTCCGCATCGGAACCACCTCCACTACAATAGTGAGAAAAATGTACAAAATAAACAAAAGTAATTCTATTTTAATGGATATCTTTATTTATTTTATAGCATACCAATAGGTATATGTCAATATTATCCATGTAAAATTTTGAAAAAATAAGTTTCATTTTCCAGGTTCGGCAATGATGTGCGCGCAATTATATGCGCATTTCCAAAAGAGAGAGGACGGCCTCCCATCGGGAGGCCGCCCTCGTTTTCCTCAGTAGGCTGGCTTGATTCTGCCCTGGAACCTCAGTTGGTCATCAGCCGGACCCACTCGCTGTCGTAGAGGTCCAGAATGTCCTGGGGCAGGTTGATAAAGGTGTCGGTGTTCTCCAGCAGCGCCTCGTCGGGATAGCAGATGTCGCTGGTTTTCAGCTCGTCGCTGAGCAGCTCCCGGGCGGCGCTGGAGGGGGAGGAGTAGGCGATATACTCGATGTTGGCGGCCATGTTCTCCGGGTCGCACATGAAGTTGATGAAGGCCTCGGCGTTCTCCTTGTTCTGGGCGCCCTTGGGAATGCACATGGCGTCCACGAACAGGTTGGTGCCCTCTTTGGGCACCACGAAGGCCAGGTCGGGGTTCTCCTCAATCATGGTGATGGCGTCCCCGGCGTAGTAGGGGCCCACGGCGGCCTCGCCGCCCTCCAGTTTGTCAAAGATCTGGTCCATGACGTAGGCCTGGACCAGGGGCTTCTGCTGGATGAGCAGGTCCACCGCCTCGGTGATCTGCTCCGGGTCAGTGGTGTTCTGGGAGTAGCCCAGGTACTTCAGGGCGATGCCGATGGCGTCCCGGCTGTTGTTGAACATCAGGATCTGGCCGCTCAGGTTTTCGTCCCAGAGCACGCTCCAGCTGTCGGGCACATAGTCCAGCATGGTGGTGTTGTAGATGATGCCCACGGTGCCCCAGGTGTAGGCCACGGAGTACCGATCCTCCGGGTCATACTCCAGGCCCTTGTAGGCGTCGTCGATATACTGGAAATTGGGAATATTGTCGAAATTCAGCTCCTCCAGCATGTCCTCGTCGATCATCCGGGAGATCATATAGTCCGACGGGATGACCACGTCGTAGTTGGCGCTGCCGCTGGAGAGCATGGAATAGAGGGATTCATTGTCGGAGTAGGTGTCGTAATTCACCTTGATGCCGGTCTCTTCAGTGAATTTGTCCAGCAGTTCTTCGTCGATATACTCGCCCCAGTTGTAGACGTTGACCTCTCCATTGGTGGCGGAGTTTCCGCAGCCGGCGAGGCCGATGGTCAGGCTCATCACCATCACGAGAGTGAGCACGAGGGCAAATACGTTTTTCTTCATTTATCTATCCCCTTTCGGATTTGAAATACAAAATACAGAACGATAAAACGGTTGATATAGAGTCACGCCGCGCCCTTCCAGGCCTGTTCCCGCTTGAGACGGGCCTTCTCCTGGCGGACGGAGCGGATGTTGACGATGACCAGCACCAGCAGCACCACCACAAACACCAGGGTGGACAGGGCGTTGATCTCCGGCGAGATACGCCGCCGGGTCATGGAGTAGATCTCCATGGACAGGGTGGAGGCGCCGCTGCCGGCGGTGAAATAGGAGATGACGAAGTCATCCACGCTCATGGTGAAGGCCAGCAGCGCCCCGCTGACAATGCCGGGCATCAGCTCGGGCAGCACCACCTTCCGGAAAGCCCGCCAGGGGGTGGCCCCCAGGTCCATGGCCGCCTCATAGAGGTTGGGGTCCAGCTGGTTGAGCCTGGGCATCACCGACAATATCACATAGGGCACGTCAAAGGTGATGTGGGCCAGCAGCAGGGTGCCGAAGCCGGTGCGCAGGGTGATGCCGAAGACCTGGCCCAGGGAGGCGTTGAAGGCGCCGAAGGCAAAGACAAAGAGCATCATCAGGGACACGCCGGTGATGATGTCGGCGTTGGTCATGGGGATGTTGTTGATGGCCATGACGATGGCCCGGGGCTTGCGGCGCATGCTGGCGAACCCCACCGCCGCGGCGGTCCCCAGAATGGTGGCGAAGATCATGGCCAGCAGCGAGACCTCCAGGGTGGTGGCCAGGCTGTTTAAAATCCGGCTGTCCGAAAACAGGTCCCGGTACCAGTGCAGCGAGAAGCCGGTCCACACCGTGCGGCTCTTGGAGTCGTTGAAGGAGAAGACAATGAGCACCAGGATCGGGGCGTACAGGAAGATCAGGGTGATCATCATGCACACCCGGGCGAATACGCTGTTCTTTCTCTTCATAACAGCACCGCCGTTTCCTTGCCGTCGCCGAAGCGGTTCATGATGGCCATGCAGATCAGCACAATGACCATCATCACCAGGGCGATGGCGCTGCCCAGGTAGGGGTTGTAGGAGTTGCCGTAGAACTGCATCTCGATCAAATCGCCCAGCAGCAGCGTCTTGCCGCCGCCCAGCAGCTTGCTGATGGCGAAGGTGGACACCGAGGGGATGAACACCATGGTGATGCCGCTGATGACCCCCGGGATGGACAGGGGGAAGATCACCCGCCGGAACACGTTGGCGGTGTTGGCCCCCAGGTCCTGGGCGGCCTCGATGACCCTGCTGTCGATTTTGTCGATGACGGTATAGATGGGCATAATCATAAAGGGCAGGTAGTTGTACACCATGCCCACCACCACCGCCCCCTTGGTGTTAATCATGGGGAAATAGGTGATGTCGGTGCCGAAGATGGCGTTGATGAGTTTGAAGATGCCCAGGGCATTGAACAGCTCATTGAGGATGCCGGTGTTCTCCAGCAGGCTCATCCAGGCGTAGGTGCGCAGCAGGAAGTTCATCCACATGGGCAGCATCAGGATGACCAGGGCGATGCGCTTGAAGGCGGGACCCTCCCGGCTCATCCAGTAGGCGATGGGGTAGCCGATGATCAGACAGATTACTGTGGCGATGATGGCCAGCAGGAAGGAGTCTGCAAACACCCCGGCATAGGAGCCCAGCCGGGCGAAGTTGGACAGGGTGAAGCCCCCGTCCCGGGTGGTCAGGGCATAGCCCAGGATCAAAAACAGGGGGATGACCACGAAAATGGCCATCCAGATGATATAGGGGATGCCCAAAAACTTATTCTTCATGGCACCCACCTCAGCTCTTGTGCATGATGTGGATGTCGTCCGGGGTCAGGGTCATGCCGATCTCCTGCCCCACTGCCCGGCTCTGGGTGGACTGGACCTTCCAGGTGAAGGTGGGGGACTTGACCATCATCTCATAGTGGATGCCCTTGAAGATGACGCTCTCCACCACGCCCCGGATGTGTCCCTCCTCGGGGGTGGTCAGGTGCAGGTCCTCGGGCCGCACCACCACGTCCACCGGGGCGTTCTCCCCGAAGCCGCTGTCCAGACAGGGGAAGGTGTGGCCGGCAAAGGTGACCAGCCTGTCCCGCACCATGGTGCCGTCAATGATATTGCTCTCGCCGATGAAGTTGGCGACGAAAGCGTTTTTCGGTTCGTTATAAATGTCGGTCGGAGTGCCGATCTGCTGAATTTTGCCGCCGTTCATGACCACGATGGTGTCGCTCATGGTGAGGGCCTCCTCCTGGTCGTGGGTGACATAGACGAAGGTGATGCCCACCTCCCGCTGGATCTTTTTCAGCTCCATCTGCATGCTCTTGCGCAGCTTCAGGTCCAGCGCCCCCAGGGGCTCGTCCAGCAGCAGCACCTTGGGCCGGTTGACGATGGCCCGGGCGATGGCGATGCGCTGCTGCTGTCCGCCGGAGAGTGAGTTGACGCTCCGGTGCTCATAGCCGGACAGGTTGACCAGCGAGAGGGCCTCCTCCACCCGGCGGCGGATCTCGTCCTCGGGCACCTTGCTGATGCGCAGCCCGAAGGCGATGTTCTCATAGATGTTCAGATGGGTGAACAGAGCGTATTTCTGAAAGACCGTGTTGACCTGACGCTTGTGGGGCGGCAGATCGTTGATGCGCTTTCCGTCGAAGAGCACGTCGCCGGACGTGGGCTTCTGAAAGCCGCCGATGATACGCAGGGTTGTGGTCTTGCCGCAGCCGGAGGGCCCCAGCAAAGTGAGAAATTCAGCGTCGTTGATATAGAGATTGATCGAATCCAGTACGACCTCGCCGTCAAAATTCATGACGCAATCAACCAGCCGTATCAGCTCCTTGGACATTTATCCTCCCCCGTTTCCATTCAAATTTCAGTTTCGGCCCCGGTTGATTTTGGGCCTGAGACGTCCGCGCGGGGGCGGCGCGGATAGCCGGCCGTCCCCGTGTCAAAAAAGGATGCGCTTTAGTCTACTTCGTCTGCACCAAAAAGTCAATGATTTTTGTCGAATTCTGTGAGAAGAATCTCGGGAAAGAATTCCTCCACAAAATCCACGTGCTCCACCTGCCAGCTTTGGCCGTCCAAATAGGCCAGCTCCCCGGCGTCGGTGGTGAAGCGGAAGGTAAGTTTCCAGCTCCACAGGGCCTGGCGTTTCTTTCCATATTTCCGGTTGAATCGCTCGCTTCCATATTTGCCGTCCCCCAGCAGCGGGTGGCCGGACTGGGCCATCATGGCCCGGATCTGATGGGTGCGGCCGGTGATAAGCTGGCACTCCACCAGGGAGAGCTCCCCCCGGGTGGCCAGGGTGCGGTATTTTGTCACCGCTTTGCGGCCGCCGGGCACCGGCTTGGAGCGCAGCGAGACCTGCTTTTTGGCCTCGTCCTTCACCAGAAAACCCTCCAGAGTGCCCTGGGCGGGGGAGGGGCGGCCCTGGACGATGCAGAGATAGCGCTTGTCCACCTCCCGGTCCCGGATCTTCTGGTTCATCACCCGCAGCGCCTCGGCGGTCTTGGCGGCGATGACGATACCGCCGGTGTTCCGGTCGATCCGGTTGCACAGGGCGGGGGCGAAGGCGTTCTCCCACTTGGGGTTCCACTCCCTCTTCTGGTAGAGATAGGCCTGAATGTGGTTGATGAGGGTGTTCACCTTCTCGGTCTCATCGGCATGGACCACCATGCCCGGGGCCTTGTTCACCAGCAGGATGTGTTCATCCTCATATAATATGTCCAGCTTGGGCTTGAACAGCTTTAAAAAAGCATTCTCCTCAGTGGGCTGGTCAAAAAACTCGTCATTGATATATAATTGGAGCACATCCCCCACCTGGAGCCGGTCATCCCGCTGGGCCCGGCCGCCGTTGCGCTTGATGCGCTTGATGCGGATGTACTTCTGGGCCAGGGGGGCGGGCAGCAGGGGCAGGGTCTTGGCCAGCCAGCGGTCCAGCCGCTGCCCGGCGTCATTTTTTCCAATGATAAACTCCCGCATGGGTGTGTCCTCCCAGTTTCTGTTTGTCGCGGCTGTGTGCGCAGTGGGATTATAGCATATCCCGCCGGAAAAGAACAGCGGGGAGCGGAGATTTCCCTTTTCCAAACCGAAGGAGATGTTGGGGAAAAACCCGAAAAAATGTTTGACACGTCCCCTCCCTTGCGGTATAATACAGCTTGTGCCGTTATGCGAGGTGTGCTATGCTGCTCGATTTAAAACAGATCATCCAGCGCCCCGGCGAGGCGCTGCCCTTTGAATTCGACCTGGATCTCTCCGGCCTGGAGTTCTTTGGCGCCCATCCCTTCGCCGAGGCCGTCCATGTGACCGGCCAGGTGAAAAACCACGCCGGCGCCCTGGTCATGACCGGAAGGGCGGAGACCGTCCTCCACGTCAACTGTGACCGGTGCGGCAAACCCTTCCTCAAACCCATGTCGGTGCCCTTTGAGCATGTGGTGACCGACCACCTGGAGGATGAGGAGCACGCCAACGACGATATTGTCCTGCTCCAGGGCACCATGTTGGACGCCGGCGACGCCGTCATCGACGACATGGTCTATGGTATGGACAGCAGCAACCTCTGCAAGGAGGACTGCAAGGGCCGCTGCTACCGTTGCGGCAAGGACCTGAACGAGGGCCCCTGCGGCTGCAAGCCGGAGCTGGACCCCCGCCTGGCCCCCCTGGCCAAGCTGCTGGAACGGCATGAATGAGTGAGTCTCCCGAAAGGGCTGAAATAGGAGGTGTCATAACGTATGGCAGTCCCAAAGGCAAAAGTGTCCAAGGCTCGTCGCGATAAGAGACGCAGCAACGTCTGGAAGCTGGAGAACCCCGGTGTCCTGACCTGCCCCAAGTGCGGCGCTCCCCGTCTCCCCCATCGCATCTGCACGTCCTGCTGGACCTACAACGGCCGCGATTACAGCAAGAACGCTGAGGCGGCAAAGTAAGTTGATATGACTTAAGTAACGAGCCTGTCCGCAACCTGCGGCGGGCTCTTTACTTTTACCTGATTTTCGGATAAAATAAAATGATTTCCTTTGCGCATCAGAGAGGGGAGGCGCCGCCTTGAGCACAAAAATCAAATCAGTGGAGCCCCGGACGCCGGCCCACCGGGCCCGCATCCGCCCCGGGGAGACCCTGCTGGAGGTCAACGGCCACCGGATCGTGGACGTGCTGGATTACAAGTTCTATACCTACGACGCCCGGCTGACCCTCACCCTGCAGGGGGAGGACGGTGCCACCCGCTCCGTCCGGGTGCGCAAGCAGGAGGGGGAGGACCTGGGGCTGGAGTTCGACACCTATCTGATGGACCGGGCCCGCTCCTGCGCCAACAACTGCATCTTCTGCTTTGTGGACCAGATGCCCCAGGGGATGCGGGACACCCTCTATTTCAAAGATGACGACGCCCGGCTGTCCTTCCTGATGGGCAACTACATTACGTTAACCAATCTGTCCCCCCGGGAGATCCAGCGGATCATCGACCTGCGGATTTCGCCCATCAACGTCTCCGTCCACACCACCGACCCGGCTCTGCGCTGTGAGATGCTGGGCAACCGCCGGGCGGGGGAGTCCATCGAGGTGATGCGTCGCTTCGCCGAAAACGGGGTGTGCATGAACTGCCAGATCGTGGCCTGCCCCGGCATCAACGACGGCCCCGCCCTCCGGCGCACCCTGGAGGACCTGACGGAGATGTACCCCGGGGTGGACAGCGTGTCCATCGTCCCGGTGGGGGTCACCAAATTCCGGGAGGGCCTCTATCCCCTCAAGACCTATGACAAGTACACCGCCGCCGCCCTCATCGACCAGGTGGAGGCCTGGGGCGCCAAGTGCATGGAGCGCTTCGGCACCACCATCTTCTGGTGCTCCGACGAGTTCTACCTGCTCTCCGGCCGGGAGCTGCCCCAGGACAGCTACTATGAGGACTACCGCCAGCTGGAAAACGGCGTGGGGATGCTCCGGCTGCTGGAGACCGAGTTCCGCTCCGCGATGGAGGCCGATGATTCCCCGACGCCGGGCAGCGTCGCCCCATTCACCATCGCCACCGGCGTCTCCGCCGCCCCCACCCTGGAAAAACTGGTGCAGCTGGCCGCAGCCCGCTGCGGCGGCCTGGACTGGCGGGTGGTGCCCATCGTCAACCACTTCTTCGGGGAGACCATTGTGGTGGCCGGCCTGGTCACCGGCCGGGACCTGATGGACCAGCTCCGGGGCAAATACCTGGGGGAGCGGCTGCTGCTGCCGGACAATATGCTGCGCTACCATGAAAACGTCTTTCTGGACGACGTCACCGTCGAAGAGGTGGAGGCCGCCCTCGGGGTGCCCCTGATCTTTGTGGAGCAGGATGGCGGAGCCCTCTGGGACGCCGTCCTGGGCCGGGGCGGAAAGCGCCCTGTCTCGGAGGTCGGCGCGGCGCCCCCGGCGGAATACTACACCTATAACCCTTCTCACAGTAAGGATGTGAACTGATATGGCAAAACCCATTGTGGCCATTGTGGGCCGCCCCAACGTGGGCAAATCTATGCTGTTCAACCGGCTGGCCGGCCAGAGGCTGTCCATCGTGGAGGACACCCCCGGCGTCACCCGGGACCGGCTCTACGCCCCCTGCGAGTGGGGCGGGCGCACCTTCACCATTGTGGACACCGGCGGCATCGAGCCCAACACTGACAGCGAAATTTTGCAGTTTATGCGCGACCAGGCGGAGCTGGCCATCCAGACCGCCACGGTGATTGTCCTGGTGTGCGACATCCGCACCGGCGTCACCGCCGCCGACCAGGACGTGGCCAATATGCTGCTGCGCTCAAAGAAGCCGGTGGTGCTGGCGGTGAACAAGGCCGACTCCACCGGGGAGCCGGACCCCGTCTTTTACGAGTTTTACAACCTGGGCCTGGGCGACCCCATCGCCGTCTCCGCCGTCCACGGCCACGGCACCGGCGACCTGCTGGAGGAGTGCCTGAAGTACTTCCCGCCGGAGGATGAGGAGGACGGCGAGGACGACGTCATCAAGGTGGCGGTCATCGGCAAGCCCAACGCGGGCAAGTCCTCCCTGATCAACCGGATTTTGGGAGAGGAGCGGGTCATCGTCAGCGATATGGCGGGCACCACCCGGGACGCGGTGGACTCCTACTTTGAGAATGACAAGGGGAAATACCTGTTCATCGACACCGCCGGCATGCGCAAGAAGTCCAAGGTGGTGGACCGGGTGGAGAAGTTCTCCGTCCTCCGGGCCACCATGGCCATCGACCGGGCCGACGTCTGCCTCATCATGATCGACGCCAACGACGGGGTGACCGAGCAGGACACCAAGGTGGCGGGGCTGGCCCACGAGGCGGGCAAGGCCTGTATCATCGTGGTCAACAAGTGGGACATTGTGGAGAAGGACGATAAGACCATGGACCGGATGCGCCAGGCCATCCGGGCGGACTTGAGCTACATGACCTACGCCCCCATCGTCTTTATCTCCGCCCTCACCGGCCAGCGGGTGGACCGGCTCTTTGAGCTGATCAACTACGTCAACGACCAGGCCACCCTGCGCATCAAGACCGGGGTGCTGAACTCGCTTTTGGCGGACGCCACCACCCGGGTGCAGCCCCCCACCGACAAGGGCCGGCGGCTGAAGATCTACTATATGACCCAGATCGGGGTGCGGCCGCCCCATTTCGTCGTCTTCTGCAACGACGCCCGGCTGTTCCACTTCTCCTATCAGCGCTATCTGGAAAACCAGATCAGAAACACCTTCGGCATGGAGGGCACCCCGATCCGCCTGACCATCCGCCAGAAGGGCGACAAGGAGGAGGGATAAGCCATGCTGGGACGAGTGGCAATTTTGATTGTGCTGACGGTGGCCGTCAGCTATTTCCTGGGCTGCATCAACGGGGCCCTGCTGGTCAGCAAGTATATCCTCCGGGACGACGTGCGCAACCACGGCAGCGGCAACGCCGGGCTCACCAACTTCTACCGGGTCTTCGGGGGCAAGCTCACCGTGGTGGTGGTGCTGTGCGATATGCTGAAGGCGGTGCTGGCGGTGCTCTTTGGCAGCCTGCTGCTGGGCCACTTCCTGGGCTGGACCGTGCTGGGCAAGTATATCGCGGGCCTGGCCTGCATGCTGGGCCATATGTTCCCCTGCATGTTCCAGTTCAAGGGGGGCAAGGGCATCCTCTCCGGGGGCGCCATCGCCCTGATGATGGACTGGCGCATCGCCCTGGTGGTCTGGGGCGTGTTCATCCTGTTCTTTGCCCTGACCCGGATGGTGTCGGTGGGCTCCCTGACCGCGGGCCTGGCCTTCATGGTCATGAGCGCCGTGGTCTACCGCAGCGTGCTCATCACCTGCTTTGCCGTGGTGATCGGGGTGCTGGTGTTCTGGGGCCACCGGGGCAACATCGTCCGTATTTTCAAGGGGGAGGAGAACACCTTCCACCTGCACCACAAATCATCTGATACGGAGGAGCCGAAATGAAAGTCTGTGTACTGGGCAGCGGGGGCTGGGGCACTGCCCTGTCCCTGGTGCTGCTGGAAAACGGCCACGACGTGGCCCTCTGGTCCTTTACCCGGGAGGAGTATGAGGCCATCCGCTCCGCCGGGGAGAACCCCATGCTCAAGGGCGTGCCCCTGCCCAAAGAGCTCCGGCTCACCTGGGATATGAACGCCGCGGCGGGCTGCGGCATGGTGGTGCTGGCCACCCCCTCCTTTGCCATCCGGACCACCGCCCGGAAGCTGAGGGACATCGTCACCCCCGGCACCGTGCTGGTCAGCGTGGCCAAGGGCATTGAGGAGGGCACCTCCAAGCGCCTGACCGAGGCCATCGAGGAGGAGACCCAGGGCAGGTGCCCGGTGGTGGCCCTCAGCGGCCCCACCCACGCCGAGGAGGTGGGCCGGGGGGTGCCCAGCGCCATTGTGGCGGCCTCCCGGGACCAGCAGGCCGCCGAGCTGGTCCAGCGGCTGTTTATGAACGAGCGCTTCCGGGTCTACACCTCCTCCGATGTGGTGGGGGCGGAGCTGGGGGCGGCCCTGAAGAACGTCATCGCCCTCTGCGCCGGCGTCAGCGACGGCATGGGGTTCGGGGACAACACCCGGGCCATGCTGATGACCCGGGGGCTGACTGAGATCGCCCGGCTGGGGGTCGCCCTGGGCGGACGGCAGGCCACCTTTGCCGGCCTGACCGGGGTGGGGGACCTGATTGTCACCTGTACCTCCATGCACTCCCGCAACCATCGCTGCGGCATCCTGATCGGTCAGGGGGTGGAGCCCCACGAGGCGGTGAAGCAGATCGGCGCGGTGGTGGAGGGCTTCTATGCCGCCAAGACCGCCCGAGAGCTGGCCCACAAGCACGGGGTGGAAATGCCCATCACCGAGGCGGCCTATTCCGTCCTCTATGAGGGTATGGCCCCCGCCGAGGCCATGAAACAGCTCATGACCCGGGACAAAAAGCAGGAGACCGAGGACTCCTGGCTCTAAAACGTTTCAATCAAAAAAGAGCGTAGAAACCGTTGGGTTTCTACGCTCTTTTTATCTGTTTCACGCTGATTCCTCTTTGTCAGCTTTTTGATTTTGGTCATTGCGGTGCCGGATCTGCCACAAAATAATACTTCCAATGATGGCGATGGCCGCAATGGGACCCGCCTCAGGCCAGTTTATTTTCCAGCCCAGGGCGGAACCCAGATACCCCGCCAGTATCGTCACAATAAAAGCCAAAACCTCCACGTTTGCAGTCCTCCTCCAGATAATCATAAGAAGAGGATACCATACAAAGTAGTTTCCCGCAAGCGTTTACAGCCGCTTTTTCCGGAAGCAGAAGGTGACGGCGAAGAACACCGCCAGCACCAAAGTGATGCTGGCCCCGGCGGAGGAGCCGATATAGTAGGACAGCATCAGCCCGGCGATGCCGGCGAGGAGGGCCCCCAGCAGGGAGAACAGGGTGTACTGGCGCATGTTTTTGGCGATGTTCCGGGCCATGGCCCCGGGCAGGATGAGCAGAGAGTTGATAACCAGCAGCCCGATCCAGGTCATGGTCAGGGTGACCACCACCGCCACCGCGCAGTTGAACACCGCCTCTACCGCGAACAGGGACACCCCCCGGCTGCCCGCCAGGGCGGGGTGGACGGCGCTCAGGGTGAGCTGGTTCAGGGAGAGCACCCAGAGGACGACCACCGCCAGCAGGATGACGGCCAGCAGCCCGATCCGGGCGGGGGAGACCGAGAGGATGTCGCCCACCAGCAGGCTGTTGAATTTGGTGAAGCTGCTCCCCCCCAGGGTGGACAGGAAGATGCCCAGTGCCACCGCGGTGGAGGAGAACACCCCGATCACCGTGTCGCTGGCCAGGTCGCTGCGATGGCGCACCAGGCTGAACAGCAGGGCGAACACCACCGCCAGGGCCACCGCGCACCAGGTGGGGGCGGCCAGGCCGCAGAGGGTGCCGATGGCGATGCCGGCAAAGGCGCTGTGGCCCAGGGCGTCGGAGAAGAAGCTCATCCGGCTCTGCACCACCATGGTGCTCATCAGCCCGAAGAGGGGGGAGATCACCAGGATGGCCAGCAGGGCGTTTTTCATAAAGAACATGCTGCCGCTCTCCGCCCACTCGAAGGGCAGCAGGTCCACCAGGGCATACCAGATATTCACAGCGCGTCTCCTCCTTTCCCGTGCTCCGGGAACTGGGCCTTGAACTCCGGGGAGGAGAGCACCAGCAGGGGCGGCCCCTGTCGGAGCACCTGGCGGCGCAGCAGAATGACCTTGTCCATCCGCTTCAGGGCGGCAAAGTCGTGGGTGGAGATCAGAATGGACAGGTCGTAGTTGGTGCGGATCTCGTCCAGCAGGCCCATCAGCTGCCGCTCCCCGGCCTCGTCTACCCCGGACATGGGCTCGTCCAGAATCAGGATGTTGGGCAGCGGCTCCAGGGCCATGGCCAGCAGCACCCGCTGCACCTCGCCCCCGGAGAGGGCCCCCACCCGCTTGTCCATGAGCCCCTGGGCGTTGACCCGCTCCAGGCAGGCCGCCACCCGCTGCCGCAGCTTCTTTGGGGTGGGCAGCCAGATGGGATAGCGGGAGATGGCGGCGGAGAACAGGTCCAGCACGCTCACCGGGTCCCCCGGGTCAAAGGCCGGGCTCTGGGGCACATAGCCGATCCGGGGCTTCATATGCTCCCCGGCGGCGGTCTGGAAGGAGATTGTGCCCTCATTGCAGCTCATCTGCCCCAGAATGCTCTTGAACAGGGAGCTCTTGCCCGCCCCGTTGGGGCCGATCAGGGCGATGAGCTCGCCGCAGTGCATGTGGAAACTGACGTGATCCAGGATGACCTCGTCCCCCCGCACCACGGTGAGATCCTGCACCTTCAGGCAGCAGGAGCCCTGGCAGCCGGTGGTGCAGTTTTGGTGTTTGATGGGTTTGCTCACTGATATGCCTCCATAATGGTCTCAATATTGCCGCGGATGACTTCCTCATAGGCCGCCAGCCCGCCCCCGTCCCCGCTCATGCACATGCTGAGGGGATAGGTCTCAACGCCGCACTCCCGGCAGATGACCTGGGCGGTGGCGTCGCTGCCGTTGACCTCGGTGAACACCGCGGGCAGGCCGTTGTCCGCCACCAGATGGGTGATCTCCACAATGGTTCTGGCGGAGGCCTCGCTGCCCTCTTCCTCCTCCACAGCGGCCAGCAGGTGCATGCCGAAGCTGTCGGCAAAGTAGCCGAAGCCGTCGTGGAAGGTAATCAGGTCATAGTGCCCGCCCCCCAGCAGGGAGAGCATCTCCTCCCGGAATTCGGTCAGCTCCCGGGCCGCGGCCGCGGCGTTGTCCCGGTAGGCCTGGGCGTGCTCCGGATCCAGCTCCGCCAATCCCTCCGCGATGTTCTGCACCATCACGGCGGCGTTGCGGGGGTCCATCCAGATGTGGGGGTCGGTGTCGTGGCTGTGGCTGTCGCCCAGGCTGCCGTGGTCGTGGCCGTCGTGGCTCTCCTCCGGCTCCCGGGCCTGGATGCCCTGGGAGCAGTCCACCACAGTCCGGCCCTCCAGCACGTCCTCCAGAAAATCCTCCAGCCCCATGCCGTTGATCAGCAGCACGTCGGCCTGCTCCACCGCCCGCATATCCCGCATGGTCAGGGTGTAGTCGTGCAGGCAGGACACCTGCTGGTCGATGACCAGGCTGACCTCCACCCCCTCCACCCCCTGGGTGACCGCCTGAGCGAAGAGATAGACCGGGTAGGTGGTGGCCGCCGCCCGGAGGGAGCTGTCATTCTCCGCCCCGGACTGGGTTCCGGCACAGCCGGAGAGGGGCAGGGCGAGCAGCAGCAGGGCCAGCAGGGATGATAACAATTTTTTCAAGGGAACACCTCCAAGGGGTTCTATCCTACCATCTTGCTGGGAAAATGTCAATTTTATGCACATTTTCTCATATGAACAGACGTCAAAACGAGCCGATTAAAAGCGCGGGACGGCCCTTCGTGGCCGTCCCGCGTTGACATCAGAAAGTATTTGATTGAACGATCACTTCTGCCCGTGGAGCAGGGGAGAGAGCGGCTTGTAGATCAAAAAGCAGATAATGGCGTCAATCAGCCCCTTGCAGAAGGTGAAGGGCAGGTTGAAGATCAACAGGCACTCCAGCAGGTTGTCCACCGAGGGCAGGATGACCTGATAGGCGCCGATGATGGCCTCCATGGGCATGCCGTAAAACACCTCATAGGCCGGATAGACCAGGAAATAGTTGAAGGGGACGCTGAGCACGGCCATGACCGCGCAGCCCACCAGGCTGCCGATGACGGCCCCCTTCCGGTCCTTCTTGAAGTGGTAGATCAGCCCGGCGGCCAGGCAGAACACGGCGCCCATGGTGAAGTTGAACAGCTCCCCCACAAAGGCGCTGGAGGTGCCCTTGAAGATGATGTGGAGCAGGTTTTTCAGCAGCTCGATGACGATGCCGTAGACCGGCCCCAGAGAGAAGGCCCCCAGCAGGGCGGGCAGGTCGGAGATGTCCATCTTCACAAAGCTGGGGATCAGCATGGGGATGGGGATTTCAATGAACATCAGCACGAAGGCCACGGCGCTGAGCATGGCGGTGACTGCCAGGGAGCGGACGGAGAGACGTCCTCTGCGCTGGCCGGAGAGGGGAGTGGTTGCAGTTTTCATGGTAGTAGCTCCTTATGAAAAAAGTAAACACCTGAAAGACCATGCCTTTCAGGTGTTGCGATTTCATAGGAGAGGCGCGAAAATACAACACATCTTCTTCCATCCAGACTGTACTGTCGGTATCGGAGTTACACCGATTCAACCAAAAACTGGCTCGCGGACTTTACCGCCGGTCGGGAATTGCACCCTGCCCTGAAGACATCTCTGTTCAGTTGTTCCGAATATATCCTAGCACGGCTCAGAGGAAAATGCAACCCCATTTCGTCTGATTTTTTTCACGGATCTTTCCCCGCGGGTCATGCCGGACCGCATTCATGGGCTGATGGCAGCGCCGGACAACAGGATCATATGAGATCAAAGCCGCAGGCCGTCACAAGGATGGCCCACGGCTTTATTTGTTTGGGTTCAATCTCTTATACAGGTTAAGGTAGAGGAGCTCCAGCTCTACTTCTGGAAAAAGTAATGATTCAATCCCTTATATAGGTTAAGGTAGTGGAATACTTTGTATTTTGTTTAAATATACGCCGGATATCTTGTGTTGTCAAGGCAGAAGACGGCAAATTCGGCTCAAAATATTTCGTTATGGCCCCGCCCTTGACAGGCGCCGCCGGGGGCAGTATGCTGAAAGCAACAGGAAGGAAAGGGGGGGCGAGCGAATGGCGCAGAAGCCGAACTTGTGGACCGACGCCCTGTGCGCCCTGTATGAGCGGGAGCGGGGAGGGCTCACAGAGGCGGAGCGGGAGGAGATCCGGGCGGGGGAGCAGATCACCCTGGAGGGCGTCCCGCCGGTCACCATCCGCCGCTGGAGCAGGCGGCCAAAGGGGTTTGCCACGCCCACCGGGGATATGACCTATGATCCCTCCGGCACCATTCTGCTCAGCCAGACCGGGGTCAATACCGATGTCATCTATGCCGGTGAGTCTTTTATCACCCAGGCCCGCTGTACCCTCTTGCTGAACCGTCCCGCCCAGCTGCAGCTGCGGGCCAAGGGCGGCCTGGCCCAGCTCTTCCTGGGCCAGCGCCCCCTGGAGAGCCCCCGGGCCTGGTCGCTGAAGACCGATCTGCCCCGGGAGGCGGCCGAGGGGGTCCGGGGAGCCCTGGCCTCGCTGGAGCAGGGCTGCGGCCGGCTGCTGACCCTCCGACTCATTCCGCTGGAGGAAGAGGCGGGGCGATACCGCCACAGTCTGGCGGCGGAGACCACGCTGCTGCCGGATCCGCTCACCAATTTCTGCTCTGTGGCGGAGTTTTACCCGGTGGACGGGGAGGGGCGGAGGCAGAGCACCCTGGAGGCCGCCGTGCTGCTGCTGGATCAGATGGCCGCCTGCTGCCGCACTGTCAGCCGTCAGTTGGAGGCGCTGCCCTGAGGGAGATGCCGGATTGCTGCCGGCCGTTTTGGTTGACGGACGGCGGGAAATGCCTTACAATAATTCAGACCGTCCGGCTGCTTCGGACGGGGAGAAACACCATGTGAGACCAATGAGTGAGGTGCCGCTATGCCTGGAGAGGATATTACCTGCTGTTTTACCGGCCACCGTCCCGCCCGCCTGCCCTGGCGGGAGGACGAATGGGATCCCCGGTGCCGGCGGTTTCAGGAGGAGCTGGACCGCCAGGTGGAGCGGGCCTATGGACGGGGATACCGGCATTTCATCTCCGGCATGGCCCAGGGGGGCGACCTGCTCTTCTGTGAGGCGGTGCTCCGGCTGAAACAGGCCCACCCGGAGGTGGTGCTGGAGGCCGCCATTCCCTGCCAGAGCCAGGCCGACCGCTGGAACCCCCGGCAGCAGGAGCGCTACCGGCGGCTGCTGGCCCAGTGCGATCTGGAGACCCTGATCCAGAAGGACTACACCCCGGACTGCATGCAGCGCCGGAATTGCTATATGGTGGACCGCTCCAGCCTGATGATTGCCCTCTATGACGGCAGCCCCGGCGGCGGCACCTGCAGCACCCTGCTCTATGCCATCCGCCGCGCCCTGGAGGTCATCCAGCTGGATCCGGCCGGATTTTGACGCGGAAACAAGCGTATATGGAATTTCCCCGGGCGGGCCGCAGCACAGCCTCTGCGGCCCGCCCGGCTTTTGTGCCGCGCCGGGC
>JABLTR010008145.1_pt1 | contig 21861 bp, 23 predicted proteins | sample 7160071 | NCBI WGS metagenome assembly JABLTR01 (sample SAMN14651230, study PRJNA627086) | human gut metagenome | isolation source: feces | host: Homo sapiens | reverse complement strand
TCGCAGCCCACCCGGCCCGCCAGGCTGCGCAGCCGCCCCAGGGTCCTGCGCCGGGTCACCAGGCGCAGGGCGTGGGCGTCCAGCCACTCCAGCCCCCAGCAATCCACCCGCTGCTGGGCGCACAGGTTGAGCAGGCGCTCGGGAAAGGGGCCTTCCACCTCCAGGGTCACCGTGCCCCGGAGCAAGTTTTCCAGCCGTCTCATCTCCGCCCTCCTACTCCAGACTCACGCCCCGGACCCGCCCGGTAATGAGCAGCTCCACCCCGTTCATGGACCGCAGCTCCAGCCCCTCCCCCTTGACCCGGACCACATAGGACCCGGCGCTGACGAGAATCTCCTCGGTGCCGTAGGCCAGGATGCCCCGGTGGTTTTCCATGCGCAGCTCCCCCTGGCCCACCAGCTCCAGCCTGGGCACCCCCGCCACCACGTCGGCGGGCAGGTCGAAGAGCTGCGCGGTGCGCTCCAACAATCCCGGGCCCCGTCTCTTCTCCCCCATACCATCACCCTTTCCCGCTATTTCTATGCCCCAGGGGGAAAAATCATACGGGCGGAGCAAGAAAAAACGGCGGAGGGCCCTCTGGTCCTCCGCCGTTTTCTGTGATGTAATTTTCCTTTACAGGCTCTGTTATACCGGTCCCTGACGGAACCGCTCGATCATCTCGTGTGTCAAGGAGATGGCGGAGCCGCCCTGAGGCAGGCTCTCCCGTTCAAACCAGGTGCCCTCCCCCAGTTCGTCCTCCTGAAGGTGGACGGTCTCGTCCTCGGTGTCCAGGTCGCAGTAAAATCCGGCCAGCAGGCTGCTGGAGAAGCTCCAGGGCTGGCTCTTATAAAAGCGGATGTTCTTCACGGGCAGGCCCACTTCCTCCATGACCTCCCGGCGCACGGTATCCTCCAGGGGCTCGCCGATCTCGGCAAAGCCGGCGATGAGGGCGTAGTTGCGGTAGGCGCCGGGGCGGGAGTACTTGGTCAGCAGCAGCCGGTCCCCGTGGGTCACCGCCACGATGACCGCGGGCGAGATGGTGGGATAGACCAGGTTGCCGCAGGCAGGGCAGGTCATGGCCCGCTCCACCTTGTCCGGCTCCATCTTTCCGCCGCAGCGGCCGCAGAAGGCGTGGCGGCAGTACCAGTCGTGGAGCTGGCTGGCAGTGATACAGGCAAAGGCTAACCAGCCGGGCTGCATGTTGCGGAAATCGCCGTTTTTCTTGGCCACCGCCCGGTCGGCCACCGCCTGGGGCAGAGTATGGCACCAGTGGAAGGCGGTGTCGTCGATGCGGAACAGGTAGGTCATGTCCTGAGAGGAGAAATCGGCCAGGGACTGGACCTCCTCCCACAGGAAGGGCTGCTGGGTTTCGGCGTTGAGGAGGGTGGCGCCTCCGTCATAAAAAAAGACCCGGTCCCCCGCCTTGGGCGGGGTGGGATGATAGGCATTGTCATAGTGGTGGGGTGCGATATCCTGGATCATTGGGCGACCTTCTTTCTCATTTTCCGGGGAAATGGGGATTCTTTTCCCATTATGGCCGTTTTTTCCGCCCCTGTCAACGGGCAGAGATGGCCTTCTCCGGCAAAAAGGTGGTGACCACCAACTCGGGGCCGTTCCACAGCCGGGGGGCGGGGGTGCCGTTGCCCAGGCCCCGGCTCACCACCACGGGGACCTGCCCCGTCCAATGGACGCCTTCGGTCACATGGGGCCACATGCCCTCGTCGGGGGTGTACACCGGCCCCAGCAGGGGAAGCCGCACCTGTCCCCCGTGGGCGTGGCCGCAGAACACCCCCTGAACGGCGCAGCGGCCGTAGGCCTCCAGCATGGCGGGGCGGTGGGAAATGAGGAGATTGAGCACCCCATCTCCGCAAAGGGAATTTACTTTACTAGGAAGGATCTGCCGACCCTCTGCCCGGGTCTTGCCCCCAAAGGTGACGTCCGCCGCACCGATGAGGTTCACCACAGCGTCCCCGTAGGGGATCTCCACCGCCTGGTCCTCCAACACGGTCACCCCAGCCGCCAGCAGGCCGCCCCGCAGGCGGGCATAGCAGGGGTTATCCACCTCGTGGTTGCCGGGGACGAAGTACGTAGGAGCCATCGAAACGGCCATGGCCGCCAAGGAGAGAGCCCGGTCAAAATTCCGGTCCTCCCGGTTCACCAGGTCGCCAGTGATGACAATGAGATCGGGCTTCTCCTCCTTCAGCGCCGGTGCCAGGGCGGTCTCGATTTTGGCGCTGTGCAGGTCGGAGATCTGGGCCACCCGCAGGCCTGCCGCTCCCTCCAGTCCCGCCGGAAGGGGCAGGGTGTACCGGGACACGGTTAGGTCCTGCTGCCAGCTCCAGGCCAACAGGCCCACCGCCGTTCCAAGGGCCAGGGCCCATCCAATGCGTTTTTTCTTCATGGTGTTCCTCCTAGGATTCGCGCTCCGGCTCTAATCGAGCCGACTCTGCTTGGGCCGTGTAAAAAGGTTCCTTCTCTTTGACGAACAGCCCATGGCTGTCATAGTAGTCGTAAATGGGGTCCAGGAAGCTGTGGTCCTCCTCCACTACCATTCTCCCCTGCCAAACAAGCTCCCGTTCCGGCGCATAGGAAAAGACCATCACCAGCGATCCCCACATCAGCAGCATCAAGACGATAAAGAGGGCGCAAAGACCCACCGCCGCCTCCAGGGCAGGATGCCGCTTCCAGCGATGGAGACAGGAGATGGTCAGCCCCATAAACACCAGAAACAGCAGCACACCGCCCACCAGGCAGACCGTATTCACCCAGCTGCGCCAGGCCAGGCCCTTGCCGTCCAGGATATATCCTCCGCCCAGCCAGACCAGCAGTCCGGCCAGCATCAGACCGAAGGTGACCATCAGGCCCCGCCGTGGAATGTCCTTGGCAAACAATACGCCGGCCAAGCCCGCTACCATCACGCCCACGACTCCCACGATGCCGCCCCATAGGGTCAGATACCACAGTACGTCAGATTCCATACTCCACCGCCAAATCCAGATTGTCCCGCAGGGTCACCGTGGCCCCTTCCTCCGCCAGCTCTACCTGACAGCGGCCCACAAACTTCCCCCCAGCATCCCACAGCTCCACCCGGAACTGTCCGCCCTCATCCACATCAAAGGCACAGGAGTCCCCCTGCTCCATGGGGGCGTCCTTCCCCATGGTGACGCACTGGCTCTCCCGGTCGCTGGTGATGGTGATGCTGCCCAGGGGCGTTTGGCTCTCGTTGCGCACCACAAGATCCCGTTCATCCAGTTTTCCGCCGCAGCCGCACAGCAGCAGCACGGCCAGGCACAAGCCGACGCCCAACTTTCTCATGGGCCCGCCCCCTTTTCTCTTCACTGGTTCCAGCCTAGCACCCAAAGGGGTCCTTGTCTATCATTCCTGCTGGAATTTTAAAGAAAATTAATGATATCACAATATTTCAAACCGTTTTCTGGTCTGTAATGTGTTTTCACCTTACACCTCTAACGCCGCCACATAGTCCTTCAGCTGCCTGCGCCGCTGCCGCCAGTCGGGCATGCGGGCGTCCATGGCGGCATAAAAGCCCGGCCCGTGGTCGTGGCAGAGAAAGTGGACCAGCTCGTGGAGGGCCACATAGTCTCGCAGGGACTGGGGACAGCGGGCCAGGGCGGTATTTAATGTGATGTACCCCTGGCGGTAGTGGCAGTTGCCCCACTGGCTCTTCATCTTCCGCACCCGCACCTGTGGATAGGGCACCCCCTGCCCCGCCACCAGCGGGTAGACCCGGCACACCGATTCCTCCAGCATGACCAGACAAGTCTTTCGGTCCACTTCCGGCAGAAGGTCCGGGACGGCGGCGGGCTGGTGGGCAAAGATCCACCCGCTCTTCTCCCGCACCCAGGCGTCCGCCCGCTCCTCCGGGCAGGCCAATGGGATGGAAACCGTGGCCACCCCCCGCCGGTCCAGGCGCAGGTTCAGATTTTTGATCCGCTTTTTCACCAACACATAGGTCAGCGGCCCGTAGGGGGTATCCACCACCCGGTACTGTTCCATGGGTTCCCCTCCTCTCTTTCTGGCATTGTATCAGGGACCGCCCCCGGGGGCAAGGGCATATTTTCCCCCGCCCTCCCGTACACTGGAAGGAAAAGGAGGGGACGCCATGGGACGGCTGCTGAGAAAACCACAATCCCGGGACTTGCTGCTGGGGGCTATGCTGGTGCTGGCCGCTCTGGCCCTGGTGCTGTGGCCCAGGGAAGCCATGGAGTCGGTGAAAGCCGGGCTGAAGCTGTGCGGAAATGTGATCGTCCCCTCTCTGTTTCCCTTCTTCGTGCTGTCCTCCCTGGTGGTGGAGCTGGGCATGAGCCGCTATCTGGGTCGGCTCATGCAGCCCCTCATGGTCCCCCTGTTCCGGGTGAACGGGGCCTGCGCCTCCGCCCTGGCCCTGGGGGTCATCGGGGGCTACCCCGTGGGGGCCCGCACCGCCATCGCTCTGTATGAGAGCGGCCAGTGCTCCCGCACCGAGGCGGAGCGCCTGCTGGCCTTCTGCAACAACTCCGGCCCCGCCTTTATTCTGGGTGTGGTGGGGGCGGGAGTGTTCGGCAGCGGCACCATGGGCCTTCTGCTGTACCTCACCCACATTCTGGCCTCTCTGTGCGTAGGACTGCTGTTCCGGTTCTACCGCCCCGGGGAGGGGCCCCGGTCCCACCGGGAGCGGGGGGCTCAGTTTCAGACCGCCCGCTTCTCCCTGGCCTTCACCCGCTCGGTCACCGGGGCGGCCCAGTCCAGCCTGAACATCTGCGCCTTTGTGCTGCTGTTTGCAGTGGTCATCCGGCTGCTGACTCTGGCGGAGATTCTGGACCTGCTGGCGGCGGGGCTGGCGGCACTGTTCTCCCCCCTGGGCTTTACCCAGGAGTGGGCCCGGCGGCTCTTGACCGGTCTGCTGGAAATTTCCTCCGGGGTATCTTCCCTGTCAGGGGGCTCCCTCACCGGACGGATGTCCATGGCCGCCTTCATGCTGGGGTGGGCGGGACTGTCTGTCCACTGCCAGGTGCTCTCCTTTCTGGGGGACAGCGGCCTGTCCATGGGCACCTACTTTGTGGGAAAGCTGCTCCACGGTCTCTTCTCCGCCGCCCTTCTGGCCGCTTTGACCCGGCTCATTCCCCTGGACGCCCCGGTGGGCGCCTATTTGGCCCAACAGACCCAGGCCCTGGCTGTGGTGGACTTCTCCCAGGCGCTGACCATCTCCCTGCTGTGGGCCTGGTGGGTTTGGCTGGCCTTTTTGGCCGCGGCAGTATGGGTAGTGAAAAAAAGCAGTGGAAAAGCCTGGCGGCAGAGTGTATAATGTATAAGATAAGCAACATAGGGAGGTACCCAAATGGCCCTGTTTCAAAAGAAAATCGAACCCCGGTGTGTCTACTGCGCCCGCAGCCGCCCCCTCAGCGACGAGGAGGTCATCTGCGCCAAAAAGGGCGTCATGTCCGCCGGTTCCCAGTGCCGCTGGTTCAAATATGACCCCCTGAAGCGGGTCCCGCCCCGCCCCGTGGAGGCCGATTTCTCCGATTTGAAGGACGAGGATTTTCAGCTGTAAGGAAAAAAGTCCCGTGGATCTGCCGATCCACGGGACTTTTTTAATCAAAGCAGAACATGGGCCGGGCCTCGTCAAAGAGGTCCACCATGCCGCAGTAGTTCAGGGTCTCATAGGTCATGAGCCACTGCTGGTCCTCCTCACTGAGTTCCTCCCGCTCCAGGTACTCCCCGTCTCCGGTGATGATGCCCACGGGGGTGATGACAGGCAGGTGCTCATAGAGCTGGTCCAGAAACTCCATAAAGCCCGTCAGGGGCAGCCCCGCCGCCTTGGCGGTGAGCACCCCCAGATAGTTTGGGCTGAGGATCACATTCTCCTGCTCGGGGATGTCGTAGTTGGTCCAGATGAAGAAGGGTACGGCGTACTGCTGCAGCACCTCCTGGGTGGTGCGCTCCGACAGGCTTTTGCCGTACAGCTTCTCATAGAAGGCATTTTTCAGCGGGGGCTGGTGGTCGCCGAAAAACACCACCATGGTGGGCTCCTCGCTGTTTTCATAGTGGGTGATAAGCTGCTCCAGGGCCTTGTCGCTGGCGTTCACCAGGGCCAGATACTGCTCGGCGGAGTAGTCCGCCTGGCGCTGCTCGTCGGACAGGGTCACCGTCTTATCCAGGTTGTTCCACCCCTGGGCGTAGCCGCTGTGGTTCTGCATGGTGACGTTAAAGACGAACACCTGGTCCCCCTGAGCCTGGTCGGTGATGGAGAACACCGTCTCATAGTCGGACTGGTCGGAGATGTAATTGCGGATGTAATAGGGATTTTCCACGTCCTCCTGGTAGAGCTGGTGGTCAAAGCGCATGTTGCTGTACACGATGGGCCGGTTCCAGCCGGAGGACTTATAGGGGTGGAAGGCGGTGGTATCGTACCCCTGCACCCCCATGAGGGAGGCCAGGGAGGGCATTCCCTCCTCAGTGTAGAGCTGGTAGGCCACGGTGTGGGGCGGCTGGAAGATGGTGGAGAACCCGGTGAGGTATTCAAACTCCACGCTGGCGGTGCCGCCTCCCGTGACGGGGGAGTACATCCAGCCCTGGATGGTGTTCTCCTCCAGGGAGTGGAGGAAGGGCGTGGGGTCCTGGGAGACCTCCAATTTGTCGAAAATGGTCAGGTCGGCAAAGGATTCGTTCATCACCACAATAATGTTGGTGGGCTGGGTGATGGAATCGTCCCCTTCGGTCCCCGGGTACTGGTCCATGAGCTCCAGCACCGTGTCGTGGTTATAATCGTCAGGCTTATCCACCGAGCTATAGCGCAGGGCCACGGTGAAGTTCAGCAAAAATCCGTTGGCCTGGGTGACCCACTGCTGGGTGTAGATGCCCAGGGCGGGAAGCATGCCAGTAAAGAAGAAGGCGAAGGTGTACCCCACCTCCACGGCCACCAGGATCAGCTTGGGCACCAGGGGAATGGGCTGGCGCCGGGTCTGGGCGGGGCACATCCACACCAGGAACAGATAGGCCACCAGCAGGACCGCGGCGTCCTGCATGGCGGCGTCCATGGCAAAGTCAAAGCCCCCGGCCACATTGGCCGCCGTTTTCCAGCCGGTGAGGTCGGCGGGAAACAGGATACGGCCCCGGAAGCGCAGCACATAGTGGTTGACTAATCCGATGAGGAAGCTGAGGACCGCCAACGAGGCCGCTGCCCGGCGAAGCCGTCCCAACACCAGCCGCAGCAACACCAGCACCAGGTAATACCACACCAGGTTCATCAGCACCTGCCAGGCGTACAGGTCGGAGAATACGTCGTTCTCGTTTAAAATCTCCACCATCCACAGCGCCGCCCAGGGGCCCAGCAGAAACACCAGCCAGGACAGCCACTTCCCGGGGAAATGGCGCAGGTCGGCAATCAGCCGCGGAAAGGTATCACGATACAGCAGCGCTCTCATGGGGTCTCCTCCGTCCAAGAATTCGATGAGCGCCTGCTAACTGCAGGCGCGTCTGTCATTAAGGATAATCAATTTTTGGAATTTTGCAAGGGGCCAAAGCCTCTCTTCTCACCCCTTTGGACGAAAAAAATCCCGAAGGGTTCCCCCCTCCGGGATTTTTCCTCACTCCTGGGTGTAGACCCGGGCCACCCGGGTACCGAGGCGGGAGGTGAGACCGCAGCCCTCATCCTCCCCGATGAGCAGGGCCACCTCCTGGGAGGGCAGGAAGTTCCCCGCCTCGTCCCAGCCGAACAGGGTGACTGGGTCGCCCACCTGGCAGTCCGTCCCCGTCACGTCCACCAGGGTCTGGTCCATACAGCAGGCCAGCAGCGGGCACCGCTTCCCCCCTGCCAGCACGGGGCCGTGAACGCCCACCAGCTGGGGGTCCAGGCCGTCCCCGTAGCCCACGCAGATGGTGGCCACCAGGGCGTCCCGCTCCAGCTTCACATGGCCGCCGTAGCCCACGTCGTCCCCCTTGCGCAGTTGGCGCAGGTTGGTGATCCAGCACTGCCAGGTGGCTACCTCCTGAATATCCCCCAGGGGCTTGGTGGGGTGGTCCATATAGAGGCGCCGTCCCAGGCGCACGCCCCCCAGCTGGTACTGGGGCGCATACTCGCTGGCGGCGCTGGCCGACATGTGCTTCAGGGGCAGCACCATGCCCCCCTGCTCCAGCTGGGCACAGCCCTCCAGGAAAGCCTGGTACTGTCCCTGGGTGCGGGTTTCGTTCTCCAGATCGGCAAAGTGGCTGAAGGCTCCGGTGATCTCGACCTGGTCCTTCCACTGCCGCCACTCCTCCAGCAGCCGGGCCAGCTCCTCCCCGGGGGCTACGCCGGTGCGGTGCAGGCCGGTCTCTACCTTAATTTGAAGTTTCACCCGGCGGCCCTGGGCCCGGGCCAGCTCGCCCAGAGTGGGGATCAGGCCCAGCCGCCCCACGGAGAGGGTCAGGTCCAACTCCACCGCCTTGGCCAGCAGGTGGGGCGGCACGCCTCCCAGCAGCAGGATCTCTCGGTCCCAGCCGCTATGGCGCAGGGCCGCGCCCTCCGAAACCTGGGCCACCGCCACAAGGGTAATGCGGGAAAACCGGGCCAGCACTCCGGCCACCTGCTCCAGGCCCAGGCCGTAGGCGTTATTTTTCAGTACGGGAATCAGGACGGTGTCCTCCCCCAGGGTGTTCAGCAGCCGCTCCACATTGCCGGCCAGAGCCCCCAGGTCCACCCGGAGGACGGAATTATTCAAAATTTCTGAATTATTCATTGTAATATGCATATTTTCCAAGGTCCCTTTCTCGTCTCTTCCGGAAGAAAGTGGAAAAATCCGCTCTTTTTCCGTCGTTTCTTCCGCCGAAATTCTCATAGCCCGTTGATTATAACCTCTTTTTCTCCACCTTTCAACTGAAATTTTTCCTTTGCTGTCATTTACGCCAAAAATATTTTTCGGAACTGAAAGATTTTGCATACTTATCTATTGACGATGAATATTTCCCGGTGTATACTGGATGACAACCTGAACCGGCGCATCCCGCCGGATGAAAAAGGAGATTGTAATGATGAAAAAGAAGTTTCTTGCGCTGACCCTGGCCATGGCCCTGGGTCTCGGGCTGACCGCCTGCGGCAGCAACGGCGCCAACAGCTCTGCTTCCGGTTCCAACAACGACGCCTCCAACTCCAGCGTGGACAGCTCCAACGCCGGTGAGAAGAAGACCCTGGTTCTGGGCACCTCCGCCGACTATCCCCCCTTCGAGTTCCACATCCTGCAGGATGGCCAGGACACCATCGTGGGCATCGACGTGTTCGTGGCCCAGCAGATCGCTGAGGACATGGGCGCTGAGCTGGAGATCGTGGACATGAACTTTGACAACCTGCTGACCCTGATGGCTCAGGGCAACTGCGACATGGTGCTGGCCGCCATGGAGTCCAAGCCCGAGCGTCTGGAGGCCGCTGATTGCTCCGATCCCTACTACACCGACCTGCCCCCTGTCATCGTGACCAAGGCTGAGAACGCTTCCCTGTACACCTCTCTGGAGGACTTCAGCGGCAAGAGCGTGGGCGCCCAGACCGGCACCACCAAGGCCGACATCATCACCGATCAGATGACCGGCGCCAACCCTGTCCTGCTGACCACCGTGGGTGACCTCATCAACCAGCTGGTCTATGACAAGGTGGACGCTGTGGTGCTGGACGGCGCCGTGGCCAACAAGTACGTTGAGTCCAACCCCGACCTGGCCATCGTGGAGTCCATCTCTCTGGGCGACTCCATGGAGCCCTACCGCGTCTGGGTTGCCAAGGGCGATCCCAAGGGCCTGCTGGATGACATCAACGCTTCCATCGCCACCATGACTGAGAACGATTCTCTGGTGGACTTCATCGACAAGGCCAACGAGCTCAGCTCCCAGGCCATGGGCTAATTGCCGTACCCGAATTCAAGTACCTTTCCGCAAACGTGCAAAGCCGAAACCGGCTTTGCACGTTTGTGTGTCTTAAATTTTACGCTGAGGAGGATGCCTGGCGATGCTTGATTCTTTGATCAGACTCTTTACCGATCCCGGACCAGCCAGCTTTGTCAACTTTAAATTTCTTCCCAAATACGCCTTCTACTTCATCCAGGGCGTGGAGTATACCCTGCTCCTGTCTCTGGTTGCCGTTTTGCTGGCCATCATTCCCGCTCTTTTGCTGGCCTTGATGCGTTTAAGCAAAAACCGCTTCGTCCACGGCCTGTCCGGTGCTTACATCGCGGTGTTCCGCTCTACCCCCCTGCTGGTACAGCTGTCTATCATCTTCTTCGGCGTATTCGGCACCTTGATCAAGATCCCCCGAATCCAGGTTTTCGGATTCATTGATCTGTCCTACTTCATTCCGGGCGTCATCGCCCTGGCCCTGAACAGCTCCGCCTATGTGGCCGAGATCTTCCGCGCCGGTATTCTGGCGGTGGATGCGGGCCAGACCGAGGCCGCCCGCTCCCTGGGTCTGTCCCAGTGGCAGGCCATGCGTCTGGTGGTACTGCCCCAGGCCATCAAAAACATCCTGCCCGCCCTGGCCAACGAGGTCATCACCATGGTGAAGGAATCCTCCATCTGTATGGCCCTGGGTATGCAGGAGCTGATGTGGGGCGCCAAGACCGTGGCTTCCTCCACCTTTATTTCCATCGGCCCCTACGTCCTGGCCGCCATCATCTATTTCTGCATCAACTTCCCCGCCAGCAAGGCCATTGAGGCCATTGAAAGGAGAATGCGTCGTGGCGACAAGCGCTGAGCTTATCCGTGTGGAGCACGTCATCAAGGAATACAACCACGGAGCGGTGAAGGCCCTCAACGACTGCTCCCTCTCCATCCAGAAGGGCGAGGTGGTGGCCATCATTGGCCCCTCCGGCTCCGGCAAGTCCACCCTGCTGCGGTGCCTGAACCTGCTGGAGGTCCCCTCCAGCGGACACATCTACTTCAACGGTGTGGACATCACCGACCGGAACGTGGACATCAACCTCCACCGCCGGAAGATGGGCATGGTGTTCCAGCACTTCAACCTCTTCCCCCACATGACGGTGAAGAAGAACATCACCCTGGCCCCCGTTCAGCTGGGTCTGAAAAGCCAGGAAGAGGCCGACGCCCAGGCCATGAAGCTGCTGGAGCGCATCGGTCTGGCCGACAAGGCGGACGAGTACCCCAACATGCTCTCCGGCGGCCAGAAGCAGCGCATCGCCATCGTCCGGGCCCTGGCTATGGAGCCCGAGGTCATGCTCTTTGACGAGCCCACCTCCGCCCTGGACCCCGAGATGGTAGGCGAGGTACTGGACCTGATGCGGGATCTGGCCAAGGAAGGCATGACCATGGCCGTTGTCACCCACGAGATGGGCTTTGCCCGCGAGGTGGCCACCCGGGTCATTTTCATGGACAGCGGTGCCATTCTGGAGCAGAACTTCCCCTCCCAGCTCTTTGACTATCCTCAGAATCCCCGTACCCAGGCCTTCCTCAGCAAGGTCCTGTAATGACAAAGAAAACGCCCCTGTGCTTGGCACAGGGGCGTTTTTTCTTCTTGGACCGCGTGGAATCGCCGATTGGTCCCGCTCTCTTGCCTTATCCGTTTCCTTCGGGGGCAGGCGTTTTTTTCGGCTGACCCACCCGCTGGACAAAGCCAATGAGCTGTCCGGAGAGCATCACCGTCACCAGAGAACAGCCCAAACGCTCTATGTCGATATAGGTCGCCGACAGGGCCAGCACCACCAGGTCTGTGAACAGGTAAGCCCACTGGATATTCCAATGGGCCAGGGCAGAGATACTCATGGCCAGGGCGTCGTCCCCGCCGGGGGCGCCTCCCGCCCGGACGCTGAGTCCTACACCCACGCCCACAAACAGGGCTCCCAGTACCGCCGCCAGAAGGGGGTACTGGGCCAGCTGGGGCCAGATGGGGTCAAACTGCTCGCAGATGGCGTAAAAGATGGAGAATCCGCCCCCTGCCACAATGGAGTAGGCGATAAACTCCCGGCCCAGCAGCCGCCATCCCATGAGATAACAGGCGGCGTTCATCACCAGGCCGGACACCGCCGGGGACACCCCCAGCCAGTGGCGCAAAAACAGGGTCATGCCCAGCACGCCGCCCTCCGTCACGCCGGAGAGGGCATGCACGTTGTACAAGCCGAAGGCCAGAATGGCGCTGCCCAACAGGGCCATGCCGCAGCGCTTCGGGGTGAACAGGGATAACAAAATAACAACTCCTTTTTTGATTCCACGCACTTACAGTATATCAGACGGCCCCCTTTTTGGCAACCCCGGGGCCCTTTCTCCCCCATTTGGGCAAAAAAGAGGCCGCGCTCAAGCGCGGCCTCTTTTGCGAGTGAATTAATAGTTCTCGGCCTTCAGCTGGAAGTAATCCTTGGGATGGGCGCACACGGGGCACACCTCAGGGGCCTGCTTGCCCACGTGGATGTGGCCGCAGTTGCTGCACTGCCAGATCATATCGCCGTCGCGGGAGAAGACCAGGCCGCCCTGGACATTGGCCAGCAGCTTGCGGTAACGCTCCTCGTGCTCCTTCTCGATCTTGGCAACCTCGGAGAACAGGAAGGCGATGTGGTCAAAGCCCTCCTCCTTGGCCTCCTTGGCCATGGTGGCATACATGTCGGTCCACTCGTAGTTCTCGCCCTGAGCAGCGGCCTCCAGGTTCTCGGCGGTGGAGCCGATGCCGCCCAGCAGCTTGAACCAGATCTCAGCGTGCTCCTTCTCGTTGGCAGCGGTCTCCTCGAAGATCTTGGAGATCTGCACATAGCCGTCCTTCTTGGCCTTGGAGGCGAAGTAGGTGTACTTGTTGCGGGCCTGGGACTCCCCGGCAAAGGCGGTCCACAGGTTCTGCTCGGTCTTGCTTCCCTTCAGTTCAGGCATAGTAGTGTCCTCCTCATTTATTAATAAGAATTATTCTCATTAGTGGTCGATATTATTCTAGCACGACCCTCTGCCATTGTCAACGATATTTTTCATTTTCTTTCTCATCTCCGGTAGAATCGTTCTCCCCTGCACAAAATCAGACCATTTTGGAAGGATACCACTAGATTCTCCAGAAATATAGAAAGTATCCTCTCTTTTCTGCGAAAACCAAAAAAGGACCGCTGCATTGCAGCGGTCCTTTGGGGATTTTAATTACACGCGCTTCCAGGTGGCGCCGCCGGGGACGTCGGTGACCTCCACGCCCATGGCCTTCAGCTGATCCCGCAGCTGGTCAGCACGGGCAAAGTCCTTGGCCTTCTTGGCCTGGCCCCGCTCCAGCACCAGCTTGTCGATCTCGGCATCGCCCTCGCCGGTGACGGTGTAGCCGCCGTCGCTGGTGGTCTTCTGGGCGGCCTGCTCCTGGCGGACCTTGGCGGCCTGCTCCAGCAGGGACAGAGACAGCACCTGGTCAAAGTCGGCCAGCACGGCCAGCTTGGTGGCGTCGTCGGTCTTGGCTTTCAGCACATCGTACAGCAGGGTGACGGCCATGGAGGTATTCAGGTCGTTGCCCACCTGCTGGAGGAACTTATCCCGGAATTCCTGCACCACGGCCTGGTCAGGCTCTCCGCCCTCCTTCAGGGCGGCGATGCGGCGGATGAGCTTCTGGTAAGCGCCCTGGGCGTTGTCCAGGTTCTCCCAGGAGAACACCAGGCCCTTGCGGTAGTGGCTCTGCAGGCAGAAGAAGCGGTAGCTCAGGGGATCGTAGCCCTTCTCCTCCAGCAGGGAGACGGTCAGGAATTCGCCCTTGGACTTGGACATCTTGCCGCTGTTGGTGTTCAGGTGGTGAACATGGAACCACTGCTTGCACCAGGGGTGGCCCAGGTAGGACTCGGACTGGGCGATCTCATTGGTGTGGTGGGGGAAGGCGTTGTCGATGCCGCCGCAGTGCAGGTCCAGGTACTCTCCGTTATATTTTAGGGAGATGCCGGAGCACTCGATGTGCCAGCCGGGATAGCCCACGCCCCAGGGGGAATCCCACTTCAGGGCCTGGTCCTCAAACTTGGACTTGGTGAACCACAGCACAAAGTCGTTCTTGTTGCGCTTGTTGGAGTCCTCCTCCACGCCCTCGCGCACGCCCACAGCCAGGTCCTCCTCGTTGTGGTCGTTGAAGATGTAGTAGCGCTCCAGCTTGGAGGAATCGAAGTACACGTTGCCCCCCGCCACATAGGCGTAGCCCTTGTCCAGCAGGCCGGAGACGATCTTGATATACTCGTCGATGCAGCCGGTGGCGGGCTGGACGGTATCGGGGGTCTTGATGTTCAGCTTGGCGCAGTCGGAGAAGAAGGCGTCGGTGTAGAACTGAGCGATCTCCATGACGGTCTTGTGCTCCCGCTTGGCGCCCTTGAGCATCTTATCCTCGCCGGTGTCGGCGTCGGAGCTGAGGTGGCCCACGTCGGTGATGTTCATGACCCGGTTTACATCATAGCCGGAGTAGCGCAGGAACTTCTCCAGCACGTCCTCCATGATGTAGGAACGCAGGTTGCCGATATGGGCAAAATGGTACACCGTGGGTCCGCAGGTGTACATCTCCACCCGGCCGGGGGTGTGGGTGGTGAACTCTTCCTTCTTATGAGTGGCAGAATTATACAGCAGCATATTGCTTCCTCCTGTTGTATGGTAAAATTATGGTGATTATCGTTCCAGCTTCAATTTGCCTTCCTGGTACTGTTGGTCCAGCAGACGCTCCACCAGGTCCAGCCGGGCGGCCAGGGCCTCCAGCTTTTCCTCCACGGGGTTTTCCACGCTGGTCTGGTCCACCTCGTCGGCATAGTGGGTAGCTTTTCCGGCGATGCGTACGATCTGGGCGGGGATACCTACGGCGGTGGCGTTATCCGGCACCTCGCTGAGGACCACGGAGTTTGCCGCGATGCGGGAGTTATCTCCCACCTTGAAGGGGCCCAGGATCTTGGCCCCGCAGCCGATGAGCACATTGTTTCCGATGGTGGGGTGGCGTTTGCCCTGGTCCTTACCGGTACCGCCCAGGGTGACGCCGTGGTAGATGAGGCAGTCGTCTCCCACCTCGGCGGTCTCGCCGATGACGATGCCCATGCCGTGGTCGATGACGAAGCGGCGGCCGATCTTGGCCCCGGGATGGATCTCGATTCCGGTCCAGAACCGGCTCCACTGGGATACCCACCGGGCCAAAAAGCGCCGGTTATGGCAGTATAGCCAGTGGGCCAGGCGGTGATACAGGGTGGCGTGGACCCCCTGATAGAGCAGCAGGATCTCCAGCTTGGACCGGGCGGCAGGGTCCCGGCGCTGGTAGGCCTCCAGTGTCTCATTAAGTGCTTTGAACATGGTTGGGATGCCCCCTTGTGAGTGCTATGGCCCGTCCGGGGGATGAAAAAAGCCCCCTATACCGGCCACGCGGCATAAGAGGCGATGTTACTCGCGGTTCCACTCTCATTTCTCACTTTTCCGGCCGTTAACGGGGCCGATTCGGGCGGAATTACCCGCCGCGCTCCCGGACGCACTTCACATCCGCCAACCCAGGCCCCCTTTCAGCCGGTGAAGGGCCCTCTCTGTTTGTTGGGTAGGACGCTACTTTTTCCGCTCTTCGCGCTTACAGGTTATTATATTATCATCCCCTCCCCGCCGTGTCAACCCCACAGGCCGCGCCTTGCGTCCCCGGCCCGGATATGGTAAAATGATAATAAAGTGAACCATACAGGAGGTCGATTTTATGAATATCTCCCAACGCATCACCCAGGCCCGACAGAAAGCCGGTCTGTCTCCCCAGGAACTGGCCCAGGCCATCCAGGTCTCCGAAGACGATGTGCTCCGCTGGGAGAGCGGCCTGGCCTCCCCCGACGCCGTGCAGCTGGCCGCCCTGTGCCGCCAGTTTCAGGTGACGTCCGACTATCTCCTCTTCGGCACCCAGCCTCAGCCCCCCGCCTGTCCCGGCTGCGGCGCTCCCATCCAGGAGGACAGCAGCTTTTGTCCCAAGTGCGGGCGCAGACTGAGCGGCTCCATTCCCGGCTATGCCCTGGTGCTGGAGCACTCCCTCTACGCCGAAGAGAGCATCGAGACCCTCTACCGGATCTGCCGGGATTCGGGATACGTCCGCGCCTTCCCCCTCCCTGCCAACTATACACTGGAGGACATCCGCGCTGTGGCCGCCAACGCACCCCAAATTCTCTTCCGGGGACTCACTTTGGAGCAGGCCAGCGCCATTCCCCCAAAATTTATGCAGCCCGATAACCTGCGCATCTACCAGGACGCCACGGGAGACACGCCCCTCTCCCAGCTCATGGAGCAGCCCTCCATCGCCCCTATTGCTTCTTCCAAAAGCGAGACAGAGGAAAAGCAGGGCATGACCTTCGGCGCCACCGTGGGCGCCGTGATTCTGGGTGTCATCTGCGCCATTCTCATTCTGTCCATTCTATGAGGGCACGGCATCTGAACCTGCTGTTGCTTGGACTGGCTGCCGTCTTTTATGTGACAAATAAACTGGTGCTTCAATCCGCCGCCCAGGGGTGGCTGCGCTGGTTTTTGGTTTGCTACGCCAACGATGTGTGGGCGGGATTGGCTATCCTGGCCTGGGTCAACCTGCTGCTGGACCTGGGCAGACTGCCGCCCCTGCGCTCCTGGTGGCTGTCCGCCCTGCTTCTGCTGGGCTGCGGTCTGGTGTGGGAGGTGCTGGCCCCTCTGTGGAAGCCGGGGGCGGTGTGCGACCCCTGGGACATGCTGGCCTATTTGGCCGGCGGCGCGGTCTACCGGCTGATAGCTTCTATCCGAAACAGGAAATCAGAAATCTAACATTTTTCTTTATACAAAAACCTTGGAAAGGAGGTGAACCCAATGGACAGCGAGGTACCCTCGTCCCGCGGAGCGCGTGCCCTTCCCCCATAGACCGCGGACCTGATCTCCCGGTCCGGCAGGATGCGTCTCTCCGCCTTTGGCCCCGTTTTACCCGCAACACTTCACCGGCAAAGGAGGACACTGCCCTATGGATCACAGTCAACTGCACATCATCGACCTGCTCATCATCGGCGCTTACCTCATCATCATGGTACTGGTGGGCGTCTACTCTGTCAAACGCATCAAAAATACCGGCGACTACTACGTAGCCGGACGTTCCTTCGGTCCCCTGGTTTTGATGGCCACCGTCTGCGCCACCATCATCGGCGGCAGCGGACTGATGGGCCGGGCCGGCGTGGCCTACACCGACGGCTTCAAAGCCATTCTCACCGCCCTGCCTTACTTGCTTGGAATGTTCATTTTCTCCGGCATTGCCGGGAAAATTTCTGATATCGGCATGAAATACGGCCTGACCTCCATTCCCGAGCTGTTTGAACGCCGCTTCGGCAAGCACGCAAAGCTCATCCTCTCCGTTCTCATCGCCTTTGCCATGATGGGCACCGTGGCCTCCCAGGTCACCGCCACCGCCACCATCATCCAGATGCTCAGCGGCGAGGTGGGCATCTCCTACGAGACGGGCGCTCTCATCGCCTGCATCGTGTTCATGGTGTACACCGCCACCTCCGGCCTGTTCGGCGTGGTCTACACCGATGTGCTCCAGTTCTACATGCTCATCATCTTCGTCTACATTCTCATCCCCGTCAGCGCCCTGCGCAGCGTGGGCGGCTTCTCCACCTTCGCTTTGAATCTGGACCCGGCCCTCATCAAGCCCTATGTGGACGGCAGCATTCTGGGCGACATCGTCACCTATCTGGTCTTTACCATGGCGGGCGCCGAGATGTGGCAGCGTGCCTTTGCCGCTAAGGACCGCCGGGCTGCCAAGCGGGGCATGTTCCTGGGCACCGCGGTATACGGCGTGACCATCATCCTGGTCTACTTCATGGGCGTGGTGGCCCACCAGATCGTGGGCGACGAGGTGCTGGCCCAGTACGGCTCCACCGACGCGGTGGTGCCCGCCCTGGCCATCACTATCCTCCCCGTGGGTCTCACCGGTCTGGCGCTGGCCGGTATCATCTCGGTCATTATGTCTACCGCCGACAGCTATCTGCTGGTCTCGGTGCAGACCTGTGTCCACGACATCGGCAAGACTCTGCGTCCCGATATGTCGGAGCACAACGAGATCAAGCTCTCCCGCATTTTCTCCATCATCCTGCCCCTGGGGGCGCTGGTCATCGCCCTGTACATCAAAAACGCCTATAACATCCTCATGTTTGCCTGGAGCTTCTACGCCGCCGCCGCGGGCATTCCCGCCTTTGCCGCCCTGTTCTGGAAGAAGGCCACCACCCCCGGCATCCTGTCCGGCATGATCGCGGGCTTTGTGGTGTGCGTGGGCTGGAAGCTGGCGGGCGAGCCCTTCGGTCTGGGCTCCGCCGTGCCGGGCACCATCGCCTGCGGCCTGGCTCTGGTTCTGGTCAGCCTGGCCACCTATCAAAGACACCCCTCGGTCTTTTTGGCCGCCGAGAAGCAAAGCTGATTTTTTTGACAAAAACGGGACGCTGTATTCTACAGCGTCCCGTTTTTTGTTGCGTGTTAGGCCATCAGCCCGGAGGCGTGGTCTATTCGCGGCCGGACAGCACGTGGAAGTGCAGGTGGGGAACAGACTGGCCCGCCTGCTCTTCCCAATGGGGCAGGCCCCATTGGGGTCCCGGATCATCCATCCTCGGGCGGAGTGAATCCGCCCTGCGGGAATTCTCCGCCTACAGGCTCCGAATTCACGGCGCAAATGCGCCGCCGCCCCCGTGGGGCGGGAATCGGCTCGCAGGCCATTAGCCCGGAGGCCAGGTCATATCGCGGCCGGACAGCACGTGGAAGTGCAGGTGGGGAACAGACTGGCCCGCCTGCTCGCCGATGTTGGAGACCACCCGGTAGCTCTCCAGGCCCAGCTCCTTGGTCACCTTGGAGATGACGGCGAAGATGTGGGCCACCACGGTGGCGTTCTCCGGGGTGATCTCGGCCACGGAGCAGATGTGAGCCTTGGGAATCACCAGGAAGTGGGTGGGCGCCTGGGGCTCGATGTCGTAAAAGGCATAGACCGTTTCGTCCTCATAGACCTTGTTGGACGGGATCTGGCCGTTTGCGATCTTACAGAACAGACAATCGGACATGGATAAACCTCCTTTGTTTGTCAAGTAAGACCATTGTACCCCATTTTGACAAAATTGCAATGGGCAATCTTCTCAGCCCTCCGCCGCGGTCAGTCCCTCCAGGGAATAGGTCTGGCCCAGGATGGTAATGGAGGTCACATCCTCCGGTTTCAGGACCTGGTCCGTCTGGAACACGCAGCGCACCGCGCCCGTCTCCTGGTCCTGGGTCTGAGACACCACCCGCCGCAGGGTCACCGCTTCGCCCTTTGCCAGGTGCAGCACCGCCTCTTCCTCCATGCTGGTCATTTCGGAAAGCTCCCACTTTTGCGGGTCTGCGTTCTCCCGCTCCAGGGTGAAGGCCAGGCTGATGGGAGAGAGATAGAGCTCCTTCAGGGTCCACTCCTCCCCGTCCACCTGGATGGCGTCGTTCAGGGCGTAGGTCCTGCCCCCGTCCTGCTGGGGCAGCTCCACGGTGCAGCTTTGTTCCTCCCCGGAGAAGTCCACACTCAGCTTTCTCCCACCGCTTTCCTGCAGCCATATGGGAGTTAGGGTCACCCTCTGTCCCAGCAGAGTCTCGGCCCCCAGCTCCCCAACGCCTTTGGTGGTCAGGAAGGTAAGGCGGTTGTCTGCCGGGTCCTCATCCTCCAAAATCACCGGGCCGTAGCCCCAGCCGCTGGCGGCGGGCCGGATTTGCACCGCGGGGGGCAGTTCCACCCCCAGCTCCAGGAAGTAACTCTCTCCGTCCAGCACAGTTCCCTGCGGGGCTATGACCTCCGTCAGGACGGCCAGGGAGTAACGGTCGGCCAGCACCTGTTCCACGGTGACCGTCCAGCCGTCCGAATAACGGAAGCTGTGGTCCACCTCTGCCACGCCGCCAGACACCAGGGGGGCGTCCTCCTCCCCTGCCCCAAAATAGGCCAAAAAGCGCCCGTCCAGCCCCACGGCCACCGTAAAGGCGCAGGCCAGAAGCAGCAGGGCGGCCGCTGCCAGCACCACCGCCGTCTTTTTCATAGGTTTCATGGGGCTTTTCTTCCGGGGCTCATAGAGGAGCCCCTCCAGCATGGCCTGCTCCTGCTGGGAAGTGGGGGAAAATTCTTCAAAAATCTGGTTCCAATCACGGGATTTCATATCCTTCCGCCTCCATTTTCAATTTCAGCTTGCTGCGTGCCCGGGCCAGCCGGGAGCGGATGGTGGCAGGCTTTTTGCCCAGAAGCTGGGCCACCTCCTGGGCGGTATAGCCCTGGTAATAGCACAGATACAGCACCATCCGGTCCTGTTCCGGCAGGCCCCACACCAGCTCCTTCAGCCCGTCCTCCCGAGGCGGCTCACAGTGCATGCGCTGTAAGGCGTCCTGGCTTTCCCGGTTTCTGCGCCACCAGTGCTTCAGCTGGTCACGGCACTCATTCCGCGCCGTGACGATGAGCCAGGCTTTCTCGTGCTCCGGGTCCCGGAAGGGTTTCTCGTATTCCATCACCTTGCGAAAGACCGTTTGGGTGGCATCCTCCGCATCGGGCACGTTTTTCAGCAGCATCAGACAGATCTGATACACCATGGACACATGGCGGCGGTAGAGGGCGGCCACTTCCTCTCCGCTGCGTGGGCTGTTCATTTCGGACACCTCCTTTTGCTGTTCTATTCTCTACACGATGGAGGGGCGGAAAGTGTTGCAGGAAAAAGCAAAAAAGGACGGCCCGGAGGCCGTCCTTTTTGATACGCGGTTTAGTTCAGCTTACCGGCAACAAAGTCGTCGATGGAAGCCAACGCGTCGTCCAGCTTCAGCACATCGGTGCCGCCGCCCATGGCGCTGTCGGGCTTACCGCCGCCCTTGCCGCCGCAGATGGCGGTGACGTTCTTGATGATCTCGCCGGCCTTGATGCCCTTGGCCACAGCCTCCTTGCCGCACACGGCCAGGAAGGTGATCTTCTCGCCGTTGACGGTGGCCAGGACAGCCACCACGTTGGGAGCCTTGTCCCGGAGCATGTCGCCCATCTGGCGCAGCTTGCCCGCGTCGGCCTCGGCGATGGTGGCGGTGAGGACCTTCAGCTCGCCCACCTGGCGGGCGCCGAAGAGGAAGCGGTCGGCCTCGCCGGCAGACTCCTTGGCCTTGAACTTCTCCACCATCTGGTGCAGGGTCTTGACCTCCAGCATGGTCTGCTCGGCCTTCTCCCGCAGCTCGCCGGGCTTGGCCTTCAGAGCGGCAGCGGCCTGGAAGAGCATCTCCTGGTTGCGGTTCATCACGTCCAGAGAGGCCTTACCGGTGGTAGCCTCGATACGGCGCACGCCGCTGGCCACGGAGAACTCGCTGGAGATGTGGAACACGCCCACCTTGGCGGTGTTGTCCAGGTGGGTGCCGCCGCAGAACTCCACGGAGTAGCCGCTGCCCATGTCCACCACGCGGACGGTGTCGCCATACTTCTCGCCGAACAGGGCGATGGCGCCCTTCTGCTTGGCCTGCTCAATGGGCATTTCCTCGGTGACGATGTCATAGCCCTCTAGCACGGCCTCGTTGACCATGGCGGACACCTTGGCCAGCTCCTCGGCGGTCAGAGCGGAGAAGTGGGTGAAGTCGAAGCGCAGGCGGTCCTCCTCCACCAGAGAACCGGCCTGGTGGACATGGTCGCCCAGGACGGTGCGCAGAGCCTTATCCAGCAGATGGGTGGCGGAGTGGGCGCGCATGACGGCCTTGCGGCGGTTCAGGTCGATGGAGGCGGAGACGGTGTCGCCCAGCTTCAGGGTGCCCTCCACCAGCTTGCCGGTGTGCATATACTTGCCGCCCTTGTTCTTCTGCACGTCGGTGACCTGGAAGGTGACACCGTTGGCAGAGATGACGCCGTGGTCGGCCACCTGGCCGCCCATCTCAGCGTAGAAGGGGGTCTTGTCCAGGACCACAATGGCCTCCACGCCGGGCATCAGCTCCTCGGCCTGCTCGTTCTCCACCACCAGGGCCACC
>JABLTR010045232.1_pt1 | contig 21866 bp, 26 predicted proteins | sample 7160071 | NCBI WGS metagenome assembly JABLTR01 (sample SAMN14651230, study PRJNA627086) | human gut metagenome | isolation source: feces | host: Homo sapiens | reverse complement strand
GGGCGCACCACGGCGCGCATGCAGAAGGTGCGCGCGCGCTCCGACGACATGCTTATCATCCGCGGCACGAACGTGTTCCCCTCGCAGGTGGAAGACGTGCTGGCCGGCATCGACGGCGTCACGCCGCACTACTGCATCGTCGTGGAGAGCGTGGGCGGCCTCGACCGCATGACCGTGCACGTGGAGCTCAAGCCCGAAGCGTTCTCGGACTCGTTCGAGGACATGGAGAACCTGCGCCGCTCCATCGAGGAGAAGCTCAAGGGCGTGCTGCTTGTGGGCGTGCGCGTGAAGCTCGTCGAGCCCGGCGGCATCGAGCGCTCGCTCGGCAAGACCAAGCACGTGGAAGACCTGCGGAAATAGCACGACCTGCACGGGAGGGGCCGCCCGGCATTGTCGTGGCGGCTTCCCGCTCCGCTGCTCGCGTACGCAACGCGTCCGCTCGTGCGCTTCGCTCCTTCATGCTTTATGCTGCGCCCTACGGGCGCGGGGTTGGCGTTCAGAGGTGCCGCCGCGACAACGCCGGGCGGCCCTCGGCTTCGGGGCTTCCGCGGCATCGAGCGCTCGACCTGCGGGGGCGCTCGATGCCGCTGGTTCGCAAACTTGTTGCAATATCCCTTGAAGGAGAAGGTCGCGATGTGCGAAAAGGGCTTGTGCGAAGAACCGGACAAGGCTTGCCATGCGGCCGGGGTCTCCTCAGGGGGCGCTACGCGCAGTTCAGCAGCGACGAGGACGGTTCAGCGGACCGTCCTCCTAAGCAAGGACTGTTTGAGCATGGCACCCCCTGGGGAGACCCCGGCACAAGGCCCCGTAGTTGGCCGGTTCGCGCCGTCCCCGACAGGACGAATGCATGCGGGCAACGTGTTCGCGGCGCTCGTCGCATGGCTTGTGGCGAAGTCGCAGGGCGGCAGAGTCGTGCTGCGCATCGAAGACCTGGACACAGAGCGATCAAAACCGCAGTTCATCGATGCTGTGCAGCGTGACTTCGAGGCGCTCGGACTCACGTGGGACGAGGGGCCCTACTTCCAGCATGATCGCGAGGAGGCCTACCGCGCGGCTTTCGACTCCCTTGCTGAGCGAGGCCTCGTGTACCCCTGCTTCTGCACGCGGGCGGATCTCCATGCGGTCTCGGCGCCGCATCGCGGTGAGAAACCGGTGTATCCCGGCACGTGCCGCAATCTTACGGACGAGGAACGTGCCTTCCGTGCCCTCGAGCGCTCGGCTGCGCAGCGACTCGCTGTACCCGACGAGGATGTGGCGTTCGTCGATCAGGTGCAGGGGTTCTACGCTCAGAATCTCGGCACGGACTGCGGCGACTTCCTTGTGCGAAGGTCTGACGGCGCGTTCGCCTACCAATTGGCCGTTGTCGTGGACGACGCCGCACAGGGCGTGAGCTCAGTCGTGCGCGGCGTGGATCTTCTGTGTTCGACGCCGCAGCAAATCCATTTGCAAAGCCTTCTTGGCCTGCCGCAGCCGGAGTATGCGCACATCCCGCTGCTTGTGGCCGAGCGCGACCGGCGCCTCTCGAAGCGCGACAAGGATGCCGCACTCGATGAACTGCTTGCGCGATTCAAGTCGCCCGAGGCTGTGATCGGCCGCATCGCCGGCATCACCGGTCTCGCTCCCACAGACGATCCGGTCACGCCCGAGGAGCTGCTGCGAACCTTTGACCTTGCCGCGCTTCCGACGACCTTCCCGGATCTCGTGCAGGTGCAGTGGGATCGGCCTTGCTCAAGCGATGAAGGAGCTTCCGATCTCGACGATCGGGATGGCGATAACGACGATGGCTAGCACGACAACATGACGCGCATCAAGCCTATACTCCTCGGCATGCCCCGGGGCTCCGGTTGCCGACGTACGAGCGACCGCTTGTGCGTCACGTCGTGAAGCCGCGCCTATCCAGAGCGTGCCTCCTGCGAGGACGACGATCATGGTAGCCGTCCACAGCTCGGCGTTCACAGGAAGTCCTTCCACCGCGCTGAGGGTGGAGCTGCCGAGCATCCCGACGAGAACGGATACGAGCACAAGATTGAACAGAGCCGCACGCTTGCCTTTGCGTCTATGCAGACTCTCGGATCCTTCGCCGGGAATATACGTGAAGTCCGCGAGTGCCAGCCATCGTCCATGCCAGTTCTTCCATGAGGCAAGCAACGCCAGCGCGATAAGGGGAATGAGGATGACGCACCCAACGATCAGCTTTCCGTATCCATCCATGGCGCGCTCCTTACGACTGACGTTTTGCTCAGTATAGTCCGCTTGGCCATGCGAAGGAAGAGCGATTCGCCCGGCGTAGGTCGGAGGCGAATGGGGAGAGTGCGCGGTTGGGAGATCGGCGATCGAATTCGGCGCCTCTCATGCGAACAGCACCGATACCGCGGTCATGACGACGCAGCTTCCCAATAAGAGAAGGAGGAGGCGCGCGCCTTCCTTCTTGAAACGATCCTGGTAGCTCTGATCTGCGCGGCCAGCGAACAGGGTATACAGCAGGCTCGCGAAGTACGCCACAAGAGCGACATTGTTTACGATAGTTGCAGCTTGTACGAAGACCGGTATGCCGGTCAGCATCGCCATCTCATAGGCCATGAGGGTGGCCACCACGGCGAAGCAAGCCACCATAACCCATGCTGCTCGCTTGCCCGTGTTGATGGTGCCCTCGGGATAGTACGTCCCTTTCTTCGTCTCTTTGGGTCGAGCGATGAGGGACAGCCAGCGCCCGTTGTAGAGCTGCACCGTTAAGAGCGCTGCGACTGCCAGCAGAATCGTGCCCAGCACAAAGCGTGCGATCTCCATGAGAATCCCTTCTCCAAGGCGGTGCAATGCGCGATGCGCACCGCCCCTGTTTCCGTCTCCTGGAAGTATACGTCATGAGCGGCTGCTCGATTGCCCGAAGACACGGCTTTCGACGGGTACGCACGCGTGCTGGGAATGACCGAAATGGCATCCATGCCGGGAAGCATGCTTCGAGCATGATGCGCTCGCTCGTCCTAGAGCACGAGGTCGACGGTGCTCGCCAGGATTGCGGCGCCATAGAAGGCGCCGAGCGCGATGTTCACGCTGCATACCTGCGCCATGGCGCCGATGCGGGTTTGTGGTGCTAGCGGATTGTCAAGTAGAGCTTTGATCAGAGGATAAGAAGCTAAAAGCATGAATGGCAACACGACGAGACCTTGTGCGAAGAATGCGGCAACGAGCGCTGCGATAGCCACTACCCACGCGAATACGACGCCGTGGTAGAGCGAACGTGCCCGCTTGCGGCCCAGCAGCACCGACAGTGTCCGTCGGCCCGATTCCACATCCTTCTCGAGGTCGCACGTGTTGTTCGTGAACATGATCAGTCCCACACCGAGGATGGTGGGTACAGCCCACAGCAGAACGCGAGGATCGAATATGGCCGTGAGTGCCTGATAACATGCAAGGGGAATGAGGCCGCCCATTACGAGGCCGCTGACCACCTCTCCGATGGGCACGTATGAGATAGGCGTCTTGCCTGCAGAGTACAGCACCACGACGATGGCTCCCACCGCGCCGATTGCAAGCGGGATCCATCCTGCAACCCAGATCACGTACGCGCCTAGCATAAAGGCCGCCACAAGGAATCCGACGGCGAGCGCGAGTGCGGAACGTGGGTTCACGTTGTTGTACACGAGAACGGCATCGGTCGGATCTACGTTGTCGTCGGCTGAGTCGGCTCCCTTCACGTAGTCGTAGTAATCGTTGAACGTGTTTACTGCTGATTGCATGAGTATGCAAATGATCAAAAGCACGCATGTCATGAGCACCGATATCGAGGGCGTGGTGACGGCTGCCGCGGCAACAGCTATGAAAACGGGCAAGATAGCAGCGGGCCACGTATGCGGTGCGGCCAACTGCAGAGCTAGACGAAGGGTCAGCTTTCCATATGCAGCGGGTGCGCTCATGCCTTGGTTCCTTTCTCGGGATCATATGTCTCACGTCGGCGTGGAAGCCATAGGGGTGGAGAGGGTTTGAAGCGCTTGACGGTTTCGTTTTTCAGGATGCCGCCGAGCGAGCCGAGCGTTTGCCAGATGAATCTCTTCGTTTCGGCATCGAGTTTCGTGCGAGCGCCCAGCATGCGCCGCGTGTTCGCGAACAGCTTCTCCTGGAATTCGCTCCAGGTGCTCGCCTCGGTGGAAGCCAGCAGGTCGTAGATGGCGTCGATGAAGCGCTCGCGCTCGTCAGCCGTCTTGCTGCGCAGCCACGTGTCGAGCGCTTCGTCGAAGAATACGGCGGAAGGATTGAGGGCATCCTGGTACACGAAGTCGTCGCTCTCGGTCAGCCAGGTGAACGGTTCGTGCTGGAATACCGACATAGCCGAGGACTGAACTACGCGGTAGTCGGCGCGTCGTTCGAGGATCATGCCGAACGCCGAGGATTCGGGCACCGTCTTGTGCAGTAGCCGGCAGAATCGCTCGTCGTCGATACGCGGCGACGGGCTATCCAGAAAGGAAGGGCCATCGTGATTGAACACGCCACGCAACCGCTCGAAAGCACGCTCGTCGGTCACGAGCGCCGCGTATTCGGCGAGATTGCCGCCTTTCGAATGACCTCCCACGATGAGCGGGCACGAAAGGGCCGAAGCGACGCCCGACAGGTAGGCTGCTGCGGTGCACTGCGAAGGGATCACCTTCTTGAAGCAAAGGTTGAAATCCTCCTTCCAGCCGGCAAAGCTGCCGTCGGTACCGCGGAACGCCAGGTAGGCGACGATTCCATCGGCAGAAGGGAAGGAAAGCGTGATGGCGGAGAACTGCTTTTCTACCGCTTCGGAGCGCTCATTGGCATAGAACGAAACGCGCACATCGCGCATGCGACGGCTTGCGGACAGGACGTGCAGGAAAGCCTCGGTGTCCTTTGCATCCTCCATCCAGCTGTGCGCGGTGAGCGCCTTCCAATCGGACAGCATCACCGCGTCGTGCAGCAGGATGCCCTCGGGAGACGAAAGATCAATAGGAGGGGCCGTTTCGTAATTGAAGTACGCAAGTGTCGAGAACACAAGGGAGTCCACGGGGTTAAACGGGGATTCCGCGAAGGTGCGCTGCTCCTCGGCCATATACGTTACGATATTCCTCATGTAGCTATTGTAGCCGATCGGGAAGGATGGTTTTCCGGACCATGCGAGTTTGCACGCCAATCACCATACGCTATGCGGAGACGGATATGATGGGTATTGTCTACCATGCGAACTACCTGTTGTACTTCGAGGATGCGCGGACTGCGTTTTTGGAGGCGATCGGATTTCCGTACCGCGTAATCGAAGAAGCGGGCTATCTCTCGCCGGTTGTGAGCTTTTCAGTTGAATACGGCGAACCGCTTCGCTACGGCGAGACGGCCGTTGTGCGCACGCGCGTGGTTTCTTCGCGTCCCACAAAGACCGTTTACGCCTATGAGGTGTTCCGAAAGGGGGAGGACCCCGATGTTGCGAAGCCCTGCTGCACAGGACGGAGCACCCATTGCCTCGTCGATGCGACGACGTTTAAGCCGGTAAGCGTGAAGCGTGCCGTTCCGGAGCTGTACGCGCGCTACGGCGAGGTGCTCGAACCAGACGATGCGGCCGCGCCCTCTGTTCGCAAGAACGGCGAAAGGGGTGTGCGATGAGCGTGCCGCATCGAAGACTGTGCAAACTGTTTGAGTTCGCTGGGAGCGGGTGCGATGTCGCCGACTCCTGGTGCACGGGCGACTTCGAAGCAACCTACGATGACGTGCAAGCCGGTTGTGCATGGCTGCTCGCGTGGCTCGGTCCCGATGCTCGTGGTCGGATCGTCTAGGGGCTTCGAATGGATAGCGCCATACTCGATGCCATACAGGAGCATTTGGGCTCGCCGTTCATGGATTCCTTCATGGTCTTCGCCACGCATCTCGGTGATCTTGCGGTCATTTGGTTTGCGGCGGCTGTCGTTCTCATTGCTCAGCCGAAGCGGCGCGTCTATGGTATCGGGGTGCTCCTCGCCATCGTTGCGTCGGCAGTTCTCGGCGCCCTCGTGCTGAAGCCACTGTTCGGCCGTGTGAGGCCTTTCGTAGCCTACGAGTTCCTAGGCTTGCTCATACCGCCACCGTTAGGTTCGTCGTTTCCGTCGAACCACTCCATGGTATCGTTCGCCGCAGCTGCTGCGTTGTGCTGTTTGCCGGACAAGGGACGGCTTGCCACGGTGTTCAAGGCGGCTGCTGTAGCCGCCGCGTGTCTGATCGCATTTTCGCGTCTGTACCTGTACGTGCACTATCCAAGCGACATCCTTGTTGGCGCAGTGATCGGCATTGTTGTCGGCGTTTCCGCTGTGGTCATCGCAAAGAAGCTTGTGCCGCAGCAGCCGGATTGAGGTCGCCGTCGATCTATGCGGTCTTTTTCGGGGCACGTCGTCGGGGAGGCCTTTTCGCAGGCGGTTCTTTGTTCGTAGCGTCATCGGCGTCGACTGGGGAGGTTTCAGCTTCTTCGCGGGCTTTCAAGCTTGCCGAAAGAGCGTCCATGAGATTGATTATGTTTGAAGGCTGCTCTGCTGGTTTCTCGGTTACAACTTGTTGACCAGCGACTTTACGCTGGATGAGATCCATGAGCTTCTCTTGGTACGAGTTTTTGAAACGCGCGGGATCGAATGGCTCGGTCATGCTCTCAATGAGCTTGCGGGCCATCGAGAGTTCTTCGTCGGCGACGTCGGGATGCTGCAATGACTTCGGAATATCTTTGACCTCGCTTTGGAAATGGAGCGTCATCATGACGAGGTCGTCTTCGTAGGGGATGAGCGCGATGGGTGTTTCGGAGTTGCCCATCACCGTGGTGCCGATGGCGATTTTCCCCTCGTCTGCCATGGCGCGTCTCAGCAGTTCGAGCGGTTTTTCTCCACCGGCCTGAGCAATGACCTGGTACGGTTTTTCGAAATAGAGGGGTGGAACCTCTTCGATGTCGGAGAATTGCACGATCTTCATAGCACGATCTGCAGAGGTTTTGATGGCTTCGAGTTCCTCGTCGGTGACAACAACATACTTGCCCTTCTCGTACTGATAGCCCTTCACTATGTCCTCGGGCCTGAGCTCCCGCTTGCAGTCGGGACACGTCTTGACGTACCGCACGCGTTTCATGCTGTCCTTGGCGAGTTGATTGAATCGCACCGCATCATCTTGCGTCGCCGCGTAGAGTTCGACGGGTATGTATACGAGGCCGAAAGCGATCGCACCTTTCCGAGCGGCCATAAAAGCTCCTATCCTTCGGATGTTCCGAAGTCTGCATGCTAGCGTGTTCGGATGGCGGCAGGGCTTGGCTGGAGAACTCGAAAGGGAATCGCTATTAAGGTGTTGTTAGCTGGATGCGCACCTCTGCAGGCAGGGGAGTGAGTAGCGCATATGGAACGAGCCGGCTTATCGCCGGCTCGTTCCATACTTCCTGTTCGTCCTATGCAAGGCGCCGTACGAGCGATGCGCACAGCAGGGCGCCCGCGAAGCACAACAGGGAAACCAGGTACCCCATGATTCCTCCTTGCAAATTCTGACGCGTTACCGTCCGCAGATGACTCTATCACCGATTTTGATCCACTGCTATCAGCAGACATAATGGTTGCCGATCGGTATTCGAACTGTAACGCAGAACGCTAGTTATTGAACAGTGCGTTCGTAATCGCCTGCTCGGCTTCTTGGGTAGTGCTCCAGGAATTGCCTTCTCGCGCGAAGGCTAGTTCGATCGGACTAGTCTCGACGGCCGATAACTCGTTCAGCGAACTCATGATCGTTTCGCCGAACTTCATGTTCTGCTCATCAGTGCTCATCGACTGGATGCTTTCATCTTCGGCGAGCGTCGTAACGGCTTCCTCCAGGCTGTTCGTGTACTGGCTGAAGCTCTTGCACGTGAGCACTACGGTTGCTGTCGCATTATCGCCGTCGACGTTCACGCTCTCGATGCGGTAGTCGAAACCCGCCAAATAGCTCGACACGAATTCCTTCGCATCGATGCCGTAACTTGAGAGGTCGTCCGCTCCCGCCTCCGAGGCAAGAAGATTGAGCGTTTCTTCGTCGAGGTTCTTCAGTTTGTCGAGTTCAGCCGATACCCCTTCGCGAATGATCTCCTCGTCGTTCTGCCCGCAGCCGACGAGCGCCATTGCGCCCATGGCAAGCAGGATCGACGCAAAAAACGTCGTGGCGACTTTCTTGATACAAGCCATTGGAATCTCCCTTTCTCCTTGTCTGATCAAATCAGAATACGGTATGTACTCCTTTTCGTCGATGGATAATCGGCTAGCGAGCCTGGAGACGGGTTGTCTTCACGGCCCGAAAGCGACAGGAGGGGATAGAGTCCATAGAGTAACTCTAAGCTGGATCTTGAATCATGGGCAGACCGATACGCTTCTGCATGCTTGTCAGGTCAAAAGGGGCTTGAAGAGCCATGCGGCGTCATCCCATTGCTGGCGTTTTGCAATGTTCCTGAACGCGTCCTGACAGAAGCGGACAACGGTTTCCTGCGGGTCGTCGGCTTTCAAGACGTCTTCAAGTCGAAGGAAGTATTCCGTTTGTTCCGGATCGAAGAATGCTTGGCGAGGGCGCACTTCATCAGACGAGCCGTCGGTGAGGAACGGGTAGGCGAGTACGAAGAACGAAGGGTCATTCGTGCTCTCGTCGCCCGTCCAGAATCCGAATTCGATGAACTGTTCGTCGAAAGCCGCTCGCTCAACGAGGGAGGCGTCCGTGCGATAAGGGCAGGGCTTTCCCGAGAACAGGGTGGTGGTCATGTCAAACGTGCCCCAGTACAAAGCGGGATGGGTTCGTTTTCCTCGGTAGGGCGCCGAGAAACGCTCCAAGGCGTTTCGGGCGAACAGAAACTGATGAAAGGCGCGTCGTGCGCAGGGAATGTCGAAATCGATGCTTGCATGCTGCTCGTCGAAAGGAGTTGCAGTGAACATCTCCTGGGGAATGGGGTTGATCTCGCACGGATGGCCGACATCGGCAAGCATCGACTTGAAGAGCTTGTACAGATCGGCCACGGATACGACACCGGAGAATGAGAAGGCAGATGCGTCGCTCGCCGTAGTCGTTTTTACGCAGGCATCGGCGAGATCGAGTTGGATCTCGAATCCGTCTTTGCCGGCTGGAACGAGTCCTGTTGTGAATCCGTCGGGTTCAGCGAAGAGCACGACGTGTCGCCACTCTGGTTGCGGCGGCATCGTCTCCAGTTTTACCTTGCCCATCATCTGCAGCATCATATGCAGTGCGATGCACGTCTCGCGCCATTCCTTATACTTCAACACCTTCATGCGATCACCTCGTCGGCGATCCTAGCGAATCATTGGAGCGAGGGATCCTTCCGCTTGATATTCGTTACCGTTTGACGGACGCTTCGATACCTTTGCGGAATACCATAGGAAGTTTGGCATGGGGGCTGGCATGCATGTATCGACTCATGGGGTGCAAGAGGACCCGAGTAGAATCCATCTAACTTTACATAAGATGCATTATCAATAAATCAGGATCTTAAAAGGGGGGAGTGCTCCGAAGAGGAGTAAAATCGAAAGCGGCGTCCTGCTATTCGTCTGGTTCTTTTTATAAAACAAGTCCTGCAACCGTCCATGGTTGCAGGACTTGAGGTGCGGAGCTTCGAAATGGTGCAGGATTGCATTTGCATATAAGCACTATGCAATCAAAATCATATTAGCCCCAGGTTGAATTCGTTTCTGCGCCCGTTGAACCACCTGGAAGCAGCCCGCCATAATCACCTGATTCCACCATGCCCATGAACGTCGGGAAGAGCATCCAAACCAGTGCCAGATTGAGGACTCCAGTCACGCCACAGACGGCCATGGCGAAGATCGCCGAACGCTTCATTCGTCCAGCGGCAGCGCTGATCTCAGAACGCTTGGCCTCGAGGGCTTTCAGCTTTCTGAATCCAATGTAGCCGCATACGATGCCTATCGCGCTGAATAGCAGGCTTGCAAGAATCAAGGATATGGGGCCGATGATGCTTGCAGCGAGAATGAAATTCTGAGCAGTTTTGAACTCCCGGGCATCGTTCATGTTCGGCTGAGGCATACGGGGACTTTGCAAGTCACGGGAATCGAGGTCGGTCGGTCGCCGGAACCCACTGGTATCCTGGTTGCCGTTATCGGTCCCTTCTTGCGAGGGTGCGGGTGGAGGTTCGGGCGGCCTATGTTTGTCCTCGGTCATACCTGATGCTCCTCAATTCATTTATAGCCTTCTGACCTGGTGATTTAAATACAAAGCTCTGAGAGCCGTTCTAAGGCCCCGTTTTGTCCTCCGACGGCTCCTAGGTCGTCGAAAACAAGGGTTTTTCGACCAGTTCGAGCGATAACTATACCACGGAGGGTTCATCGGAGCTTTTATTTGCAGACAATTCCATACCTGCGGCATGAAGCCGCTTGAGACTTTCATTGAGCTCGGCGCGCTGGTATTCAAGCACCGTTTCTTGTGCGCGCACGATTTCGAGACGCTCAGAACGAGTCGATGCACCACGTTTCTGCAAGCGCACATAGTATTGGATGCCCTCGATTGACAGCCCACTTTTTCTCAACGCATCAACAAAGTGCAATTGGGCAATATCGATTTGCGAGAAAGACCGAACGCCACGGTGATCCCGCGCCAAGTCCGGAAAAAACCCGCATTTGTCGTAATAGCGTATGGTGTATGCTGAGATTCCCGTCGAATCGACAACATCGGCAATGCCATAACGCGCAACCGCGTCCGCATCTTCTTCGTGCTCTTTGCACCGATGTTCTTCGTAATACATCGCCGGCGCCTCCTCGGTTAGAGTAACTCTAAGATATCTTATGTGCTTATGCGCATGGGATCAAGCGTTCGGTTATGCTCGACGATCTCATCGTTCCTTCGAGAATGGATACGGAATCTCTTGGTCTATTGACTTAGAGTTACTCTAAGTCAATAGACACCCCCAAGACCGGCCTCGATTTCAGTCATACTGTTGTAAGCAGCTCTCAGTAGAGTACGGCATCGGTTTATACCGAGAGGCTTACTCCGCTGCTGCCGAAGCCCCCAGATCCCCTCTTCGTTTCAGGAAGTTTCTCGTGCAGTTCAAACGTTGCCTCGGATACGCGCATAATGACGAGTTGAGCGATGCGGTCTCCGCGCTTGATCTCAAAAGGCTTGTGCGCGTCCAGATTGACGAGAACAGACTGCAGCTCGCCTCGGTAACCGCTGTCGATAAGACCGGGAGCATTTACTAGCGAAACGCCATGCTTTATAGCAAGTCCGCTTCGGGGCAGGACAAAACCAGCGTACCCTCTCGGAATAGACACGGCAATGCCGCAGGGTACGAGTGCTCGTTCGAACGGATGCAGAACCAGATCGATCGTTGAGCGCAAATCGACACCAGCATCGCCGGGATAGGCGTATGCAGGGATTGGCAGCTCCGGATCGAGCTGTTTGAGCGGCACGGCAATGCCCTCCATCAGCTCATCCCTTCCAATGCGGCAGCGAATTCCTCGATGTTCTGGAAGTCCTTGTATACGCTTGCGAAGCGTACATACGCGACATCGTCGAGCTTTGCAAGGCGGACAAGAGCCATATCGCCGAGCTCTTTGGACTTGATCTCGTTCTTTGATGCATTGCGGAGTTCAGACTCGATGCTCTCGATGAGCGTCGCTACCTGTTCTGGAGAAATAGGTCTTTTTGCACAGGCGATAAGCAGGCCTCTCATAAGTTTTTCGCGATCGTAGACTTCAGACGATCCATCGGACTTGATGACTATAAGCGGAGTGTCGCCAAGCCGCTCATAGGTAGTGAAGCGATGACCGCATTCGAGGCATTCACGGCGCCGACGAATGGTCGCACCGTCTTCGGATGGTCGAGAATCGACAACTTTCGATTCGGAATGACCGCAGGATGGACAGCGCATGGCACTCCTTCTGTCAGCGTTTTTTCCACCCTAACATACTAGATATTGTGGTTCAATGAAATCGATGAAATCATTGGAAAGAGCGTCAAGGCCGATGATGGTTCGGACATGTCCATACCCAATGTGTTCATGTCGGTGCCTGCGGCTATGTCCCGATCCTTTATGAGAAGGTCGGGCGCGCATCGCCCTCGCGTAGTCGATGCCGGCCGATGGGGCTGGTCGACTTCAAGAACCTCGGAGGGGAAATATCAAAAGCGATTCGATCATCGCAAGCAGAGCGACGGAAGGCTTTTGTTGATGTCCTCCATGAGGGTGTGTTATAAAGCAAGGAACAACCCAAAAAACGCCGTTGCGCAGAGCGTGAATCCGCCAACGGTCGCCTGCAGGAGGTTCATACGATCGAAGGGTTTTCCCGCTGCGTCTCCTGATCGCAGCTCTGTAACGAACTGCGATCTGAGAACGTTCCTATCGATTCGACCGAGTTTACTATGATATCCGAAGCAGGAACTGTCTGAACTTGGGCTCGATGGACGATCGCTTTGGTACGGCCCGGGAAATACGATAATCTCGGCCTCATGCTCGGCGGTCTCGATCGCTTCCAAGCGAAGAGCGGACGTTCCCTCGACAAGATATTTCGTCGCATATTTCTTCATTTTTACCCTCCTGCTCTTGCGTAGAACCTTTGTTCGCGTATATAATAGGTCGAACAAAGGTTCATGTCAAGAGACTTTAAAACATTTGTTCGCTAGTAGTATCGGACGACGAAAGGACGACCCTATGGCCGAGAAGGTAACGAAGCGCCAGCAAGCGGTGCTCGACTGCATCGAGGAGTGCATCAGGGAGAAGGGGTATGGTCCTACCGTGCGCGAAGTATGCCAGAGCCTCGGGCTTTCCTCCCCTTCAACCGTCCATGTGCATCTTAAGGCGCTCGAACAGAAGGGACTCATCAAGCGCGATCCGCTCAAATCGCGCTCGATAGCGCTCACGTATCCGCTTGAGGACGCGGCGCTTGCCACGAATGTCATCCAACCTTCGTTCAGCAAGATCGTGAACGTTCCGCTCGTCGGTAACGTTGCGGCCGGTTCGCCCATCCTTGCCGAAGAGAACATAACCGACACGCTTTCGCTTCCGACCGATATCGTGGGCGACTCCCCTTCGTTTTTGCTGTCGGTACGCGGCGAGTCGATGATCGAAGCGGGCATCAACGATGGCGACTACGTGGTCGTGAAGGAGCAGCCTGTCGCCGACAACGGCGATATCGTGGTCGCTCTGGTCGATGACGGTGCAACGGTCAAGCGGTTCTACAAAGAACAGGGGCACGTACGTCTGCAGCCGGAGAACTCCACGATGGAGCCTATCATCACGACTGATTGCTCGATTGCTGGCAAGGTTGTCGCGGTGTTCCGTCGGCTTTGATAATCTTGGTCGATATTGCATGAAAGAAGCCGACTCGCCGGTTTGCAATCGGCGAGTCGATGTCTGAATGCGCTCGATCAACCGGGTCGGTGCGTGCATGTGGTCGACTTGATAGGTTGGCCGCATAGTCCAGCGAGACTGGATGCGTGTTGGTCGAAAAGCTCGCCTTCTGAATACGTCGAATGCTTCAGTTGCTTTCCGAGAACGCGCGGAATAGGCCGGCGTATGAAGGAGCGGCCAGCATGACAATGTGCGTGCCGGCTTCCTCATGCGTTTCCGAGAGAATACGGCAACGCTCGTGGGCAACGGATACCAAATCCCCGCGATCGTAAGGTATGACCACGTTCATATGCGTGTCGTGCGACGACGCGACGCGGGCTATATGGGAAACGAGCTCGTCAACTCCCTCTCCTGTTGCCGCCGAGACGAACTGCGCCTGTGCGTAACGAGATCGCAGTGCCGCGAGTCCTTCGTTATCAAGCACATCGCACTTGTTAAACACCAGCACACGCTTGATGTTCTGGGCCCCGATCTGCCCGAGAACATCCTCGACAGCAGCTATCTGGGCTTCGTACTGGTCGGAAGAGGCGTCGACAACGTGCAAGACGAGATCAGCCCCCGTAATCTCGTCGAGTGTCGACTTGAACGCTTCGACGAGCGTCGTGGGGAGTTTCTGGATGAATCCAACAGTGTCGGTAATTGTGATCTCGCGGCCTTCCGGCAGCTCGAACCTGCGGGTCGTCGAGTCGAGCGTGGCGAACAATTTGTCGTAGGCGAGGACATCGGCATTCGTCAGTCGATTGATCAAGCTCGACTTGCCGGCATTGGTGTAGCCGGCAAGAGCCACCTTGTACATGCCGCTTTCGTAGCGGCTCTCACGCTGTACGGCCCGAACCTCAGCCAGATGCTTGAGCTCGCGCTTGATGGAGGTGATGCGCTTGCGCACCATGCGCCGGTCAACCTCGAGCTGGCTCTCCCCCTCTCCGAAGCGGGAGCCTACGCCACCGCCCATTCGGTTCGAAGCAAGGTGCGCCCACATACCGCGCAACCGCGGCAGCAAATATTGGTTTTGTGCGAGGCGCACCTGTAAGCGGCCTTCCTTGCTGTTGGCATGAAGCGCAAAGATGTCGAGGATAAGCGCTGTGCGGTCAATTATCTTCACAGGCTTGCCCACCGTCTTCTCAAGGTTGGCTTGCTGCGACGGCGAGAGTTCGTCATCGAACACAACAAGATCGGCGCTATGAGCTCGAGCAAGCTCAGCAACTTCCTCGGCTTTTCCCGTGCCCACGAAGGTACGCGGATTCGGCGTGTCGAGTTTTTGGATCGTGGTGGCTACAACATCGGCCCCGGCTGTATCGACAAGGCGTTCGAGTTCGGCAAGCGACGAATCGATCGGCCAGTTGGCGCCCGGTCGGTCGACGCCAACAAGAACGGCTCGCTCGCGATGCTGCTCGGAGATGGGGGTCATCCCCCGCGTGATGACGGATTCAAATTCGGACATGGGGGCAATCCTTTCAAAACAGACCTCAGCGTCATCAGAGGATGACGCGTGCATGGTATGCATCGTAACCGATGCGGCGACGCCCTGATCAGGTACGTCGCATCGAAGAATTTCTATGCAAAGGCCGGTTTTGTCTGCATGCGGCTGCTCCTCATCGTCACTCGGGCGCGATACGGGCATGATCGCCCTTGTCGCTCATCATACCATATCCGATGCTAGAGCTATAAACGATACAGCATTGTTTCCTTGATGCGACGTACGGCTTCGAGCAGCCTTTCGTCTCGCCGCAACCACGCTCGAATACGCGCATGACGATGTTGTTCGCTTGTATGACGGCAAACTCGATGTTCGACTTTTCCGGGAAAAGCCGGTGGGATTCGAAGAATACCCCGACTCTCGCAACGACGAAGGTGCGGAGACCTTTGGATGCAGGGTCGGCGAACAGCTCGTCCGACAATGAAAGAAAATCGTCGACGAAGCAGACGGCATGCGGGTTGCCCATCGATACGCACGTGAATGCGAATGTTCTCTAGGGAGATTCCATCGGCAGATCGCAGACGTATGCGGAGCCTTGCGAGCTTACGGCATTCGCCTTGGCCGTGACCGGTATGATGGTAAGATCGAGAAGGGGCCGGCCCATATCAACAGTCGTACGCTCCAGCTTCTTCTGCGTGTCGACCTCAAAGCTGATGGGCTTCGACCTGGAAAGCGCCTCGCCGTCAGATGGTCCTCCGCCGCGGCAATAAGGCCGCGATCAACGAGATATTTCGCAAAGCATCGGATGCCGTTGCCGCACAACTGCGCCAGCGTGCTATCGGCGTTAATGTAATGCATAAGGCCGCGCAGCTGGGATGGCGGGAGGGCGTACGAGCACCACTCCGTCCGCGCCGATTCCGACGTGGCGATCGCACAGGCATGCGACCTGCTCTACAGTGAGCTCTATAGCGCATGGACGATCGTCGATGAAGATGAAGTCATTGCCGAGTCCGCGTAGTCTGGCGAATTCGAGTTCCATTGACTGTCTCTCTGCTCCTTTATGTTCGGCTGGCGTCTGCTTCCCTGAGAGCAGCAAGCGCTTGTTCGACAAGCGGGTCGACTTCCTGTTCGTTTGCGTCGATCCAGCGAATGCGCTTGTCCTTGCGGAACCATGTGCGCTGGCGTTTAGCGTAGCGCCGTGTGGCCGTCTTGATGCGCTCGATTGCCTCCCCCATCGTCGTGTCGTGTTCAAGCGCAGCGACGATCTCCTTGTATCCTATCGCTTGGGGCGCGGTGACACCCGTGCGGAAGCCGTGGTTTAACAGACCTTTAACCTCGGAGACGAGTCCCGCCTGCACCATAGCGTCCACCCGCGCGTCAATGCGTTCGCGAAGGATGTCGGGATCGACCGCCAAGCCGATGAGAGAAGCGGGCACGAGTTGCGGGAGAGCGGCTAGTTTTGCACGTTGTGCAGCGTAGCTTTCGTTCTCGTCGAGCAGCTCGAAGGCGCGCACAACGCGCTTGGTGTCGGCTGGCGGAATGAGGGCCGCGCTTTCAGGATCGCGGTCGCGAAGAAGCTCCCATACAGCTTGGGCTCCACGCTCCTCGGCGAACCGGTTGAGCCGCTCGCGCACCGCATTGCCCACCTGTTCGCCTTTTGGGAACTCGTATGCGTCGATCGCGGCACGTACGTAGAAGCCCGTACCCCCGCATAGCACGCAGCGCCTGCCCCGCGCATCGATGTCGCGGAAGCATTCGCGAGCGTAATCCTGGAAAAGGGCTGCGGAGTATGGCTGCCCCGGATCCACAAGGTCGAAACCGTGATGCGGCACGAGGCGCTCAGGGACGGGAAGCTTGCCCGTTCCGATATCCATACCTCGGTAAACCTGCATGGAATCAGCGCTCACCACTTCCCCGTTCAACTCGAGCGCAAGCGCTTGTGCGAGCGCGGTCTTGCCTGAAGCAGTAGGGCCTACAATGCAGACAACAGGTGCGGAGAGGTCGAGTGAAGCAGACGCCTTCGTCTGGTCAGAATGCATGGATGACGCCGTTCAGGGGCGCGTCGGAGGATCGAGGAGGCGGCCGGCAAGATACCATGTCTTGGCCTCGTCCACGCGCACGCGCACGATGCTGCCAGCAAGATCCTCGGCAGAGACGCCTGGAGGCAGCGGCGCATGGACAGTCTGATTCTTGGGACTGCGACCCGATAGCAGCCCCGTATCGCGCTTCGAAGCGCCTTCGACGAGCACGTCGACAACCGTGTTCAGATCGCGTTGGTTGGCCTCAAAGGCGCGCTTCTGCACGATGTCGACCAGACGGTCGAAGCGCGCCTGGATGGTCTCGCGCGGAGTCGGATCGTTCATTGATGCAGCAGGCGTGCCTTCTCGCTTCGAGTAGATGAACGTGAAAACCTGGTGGTATCCTACTTCGTCAACGAGGCGATACGTGTCTTCGAAGTCTTTTGCCGTCTCGCCCGGGAATCCGACGATGACGTCGGTAGACAATGCGATGTCGCCCACTGCATCGCGCAGCTTCGCGACAAGGGCGCGGTAATGGTCGCGCGTGTAGCGACGGTTCATGGCGGCCAGCACGGTGTCCGAACCCGACTGTACGGGCAGGTGCAATGCGGGCATGAGGGAGCGAAGCGTAGCGAACTTGCCGATGACCTCGTCGGTAAGATCCCTCGGATGACTCGTTGCGAAACGAAGGCGCTCCACTCCAGTCGCGTCGAGTGCGTCAAGCACTGCAGCGAATCGGGGGGAACCGTACAAGTCGCGCCCGTAGGAGTTCACGTTCTGTCCGAGCAAGGTGATTTCCTTGACGCCAGCGGCTACGTAGCGCTCAGCTTCCTCGACGATATCCTCGAGTGGGCGCGACTTTTCCCGACCGCGCACATAGGGTACGATGCAGTACGTGCAGAAGTTGTTGCAGCCGATGGTGATGGGCAGCCACGCGGCCCACTCATGTTCGCGCGAAGCGGGCAGCTCTGATGCAAACGATGAAGCCGCATCGAGCACTTCCACATGGTGCCCGCCCTTCTCCACCGCCGACTGCAGAAGGCGCGGCAACGAGGCGAGGTTGTGCGTTCCGAATACCACGTCAAGATGAGGAAGCTTTTCTACAAGGCGCTCCCCATCACGTTGGCCGATGCACCCTCCCACGGCTACGATACGCTTGGAAAGCGGCGTTCCCGAGCGCAGAGGTATGTTCTTGAGCGATGCGACCTGACCGTAGAGACGCGTATCGGCTGCTTCGCGCACGCAGCAGGTCATGAACGCGACGATGTCGGCCTTCTCGACCGATTCGACCGCCAACGCACCAAGTCCTTCGAGCATGCCCGCGATGCGCTCGGAGTCGTGTTTGTTCATCTGACATCCGAACGTGCGAATACAGAACGTGAGGTTCATGAACGGGGTCTGCATAAGCGTACTAGAGATTCGTGGTCGTGTCCGGGCCATCGGAAATGCCGGAAGCGACGCCGCGCGTGTAACGAGGTTCGACGGTGAAACGGATAGCGGTGCGGTACTCTCCGTCGATGACGATGTCAGTGAACGAGGGCACGCAGGATATTTCAATGCCGACCGGAGATAGAAAGCCGCGTGATATGGCGATGGCTTTCACTGCCTGATTCACCGCCCCGGCGCCAACGGCTTGTATCTCCACGCAAACGCCGTCTTTGATCATGCCGGCTATGGCGCCGGCGACAGATGCGGGGGAAGACTTCGATGAAACCTTCAAGCAGCCGGGCTCCGGCCTGTGATCAGTTGTTGGCATGCATATCCTTCGTCGTTGCTGGTTCGAATGAGCTTCTGTTGTAGTGCGGGTACTATGCCGTGTGCCGCATGTCTCGAGGTGAGATCTCGTTCTGTTATTCTACCTATTCGACGTATCGTTCGCAACCTGCGCATATGGTGAGATTGAGGAGAGTCGCAAGGCCGGCCGAGAGCCTCCCCTGCGCAGCTTCGACGACTTCAGCGGAGTTTCTGGACGGGGATGGAGATACGAATGGCGTCTTTGCCCACCTTGACCTCTGGACGAACCTCCGGCTCCAGATAGTAGTCGCGTGCTAGTTCGGCGTAAGCGGCGCGAATATGATCAGAAAACGCAGCCAAATCGTCCTGAGAAAGCTTCAGACCGCGTTGATCGGCGTCAGCAGATGGGGATGCCTCTGAAAGAATGCGCGCCGGATGCGGTTTCTCCTCGCCGTCTTCGCCTATACGAACGCGCGCAAGCAGCGGCTCAAGCGGGGCGATGCCGCCATCCATGATGCGTCGGGCTGAGCGCTCGGAGATAGCAAGACCAAGTTTGGCGGACTCGTCAGCAAGTTCGGCCGGGTCAGGCGCCGCTGCAAGACGTGTACAGACAGGAAGCCGGGTGGTATCTGCGCAGAAAGCGCGCATGGCGGAGGTAAGTGACGACAGTCCGAACTCGTAGAGCGTGGCTGTTATGTCGGTTGCCGATCCGAGGTAGACCGTACACGACCGGCGGCTCTCGAGCGCGAACTCGCATGCGGTACGCAGGATGTTCTTCGGGCCGCGCACGGCCACACTGCCTGATTCCATGCGCTCGAAGATGGGAAACGTAGACTGATCGGTCTTCTCCCCTATCCGATCGAGATCGGTCTCCACCACGAATGCAGAGCCCTTGCCGACATCCGATGCGGCGATCCGAGCTGTTTCGGCGTTCACGGCGATAGAGTACAGCGCCATGCCCCGACCGTGCACGCCCCACTTGTCCATATGCATGGTGTCGAGTTTTGACGTAACGCGCGGCTCGAATATCCGCTCATGCATAGCAGGCGGTATACCGTCACCATCGTCCACCATGACGATGCGCCGCCGTCGTTCCTCTCGCGTCGCCGCCACGAAAATGCTCCGAGCATTGGCATCGCGCGCGTTGCGCAGCAACTCGATCACGACATCCTCAGTGGAGCGGATGTCGTGGACGGCTTGGCGCCGCTCGGCTTCGGCGCTCCTCAGACGGACAAAGCCATCCCCGAGGTCGGCCTCGACCCGGAGATGGCTATCGCCGCAGACATTTTCTATAAAGTTCTCGAGCGCTTTATCGGCCATGCCGAACGCGCCTTTACTTCGCGATGCCGACCGCGCGGCTCTCGCGAATAACCACGACCTTCACCTGGCCAGGGTACTGCATCTCGTTCTCGATTCGTTGAGCGATGTCATGGGCGAGCACGGTCGTAGCCGCTTCGTCCACCGTATCGGGCTCTACCATGACGCGAACCTCTCGGCCCGCTTGAATGGCATAGGTACGCTCGACGCCCTTGTAGGAATTCGCGATTTCCTCGAGCTTCTCCAAACGCTTGACGTAGGCGTCGAGCGTTTCCTTGCGCGCACCGGGACGAGCGGCGGACACGGCGTCGGCGGCCTGGATGAGCACGTCGAGCACGCTCGAAGGTTCGACATCGTTGTGGTGCGCCTCGATGGCGTGGACGATATCGGCTTTCTCCCCGAAGCGGCGTGCAAGATCGGCGCCGATGACGGCGTGGCTGCCCTCGACTTCGTGGTCGACGGCCTTGCCGAGGTCATGCAGAAGTCCCGCGCGCTTCGCCGGTATGGGATCAAGGCCCAGTTCTGCGGCCATGACGCCTGCGAGGTAGGCGACTTCGAGGGAATGGTTAAGCACGTTCTGTCCGTAGGAGGTGCGGTAGCGCAAGCGGCCGAGCGTGCGCACGATCTCCGGATGCAGATCATGGATGCCGGTATCGAAGGCTGCCTGCTCGCCAGCCTCCTGAACACGCTGGTTGACGAAGGATTCGGCTTTGCCGAACATCTCCTCGATGCGCGCAGGATGGATGCGGCCGTCGGCGACAAGGTTCTCCATCGTCACGCGACCAATCTCGCGTCGAACTGGGTCGAAACATGAAATTGTAACGCACTCGGGCGTATCGTCGATGATAAGGTTCGTCCCAGTCAGCTGTTCGAACGAGCGGATATTGCGCCCCTCCCGGCCAATGATGCGTCCTTTCAGGTCGTCGGAGGGGATATGGATGGTGGATACGGTGGTCTCCGCTGAGTGGTCGGCTGCTACGCGCTGGATGGCGAGGCTCAAGATCGAGCGCGCTTTCTTGTCCGCTTCGGCTTTGGTACGCGCCTCGGCGTCGCGGATGATGGAGGCCTGCTCGTGAACCACTTCGTCCTTGAGGGTGTTGAGCAGCTCGGCCTTCGCCTCTTCGGGCGTCATGCCGGCCGCACGTTCCAACCGTCGGCCCACCTCGTGCTCGAGCGCATCGAGGTCGCGCTCGCGGCGCTCGAGCTGGCCTTGCATCGACGAGATCTGATGCTCGCGCGCATCGAGCGATTCGACGCGACGGTCGAGCGATTCCTCGCGCTGGGAAATACGGTTCTCTGCCGTGCGCACTTCGCGCATGCGTTCCTTGTTTTCCGCTTGGGCTTCCTGCTTGATTCTCAGAGCTTCGTCCTTTGCTTCGACGACGGCCTCGCGGCGCAGCGTCTCGGCCTGCCGCTTGGCATCGGCAACCACTGATTCCGCTTCTTGGGCCGCACGCTTGGTGGACGCGTTGACCAAAAAGCGGGTGATGACGAAGCCGAGGGCGATGCCGATGATGGCCCCGACAAGAAGCCAGATTGCTTCGGGCATACGCTCCCCCTTTCGTTTCGCATGTTCGATGTTGTTCTGTTCGTTCGGTAAAGGCATAAAAAATCCCGGCAAAACCGGGCATGAGCGAACGCGCGCAAAACAAGCGACGTCTATGAACTTATCTATACTAGAAGTACCCGTTCGGGCACGTATCACTCAAGCTATAACATATGATAGGGCTTGTGACCGGTTTGTAAAAGCCCTGACAAAAAATTACCCGAAAACCGCCGCTGCAAAGCAAGGCTGACGAAGTCGGGCATGCGATAAGAGCGCCTATTCGGCCGCCGGCGGTCGAGCCGGTCGGCAAAACGGAATATGCGGAAAGCGCTCCTCAGCTGCACCATTTGGACGTTCCGAGCGAACTTGCGCATATCAACCAGGATTTTCGTCGCACCACAAGCGCGCGGCCGTTACGGCGATGTCTGCGGCGAAGCCCTTCTGTATGAGTCGACGGTAGGCGGCTTCCCGGCGGTTCTTCGCTCGAGGGGGCTTGCGATGAAG
>JABLTR010089256.1_pt1 | contig 21869 bp, 29 predicted proteins | sample 7160071 | NCBI WGS metagenome assembly JABLTR01 (sample SAMN14651230, study PRJNA627086) | human gut metagenome | isolation source: feces | host: Homo sapiens | reverse complement strand
GTGGACAGAGGCTGACTGCCGAAAGTGGTGCGAGGAGAACGGCCTGCTTTCACCGATCTACACCACCGCGACTCGTGGTGGCTGCTGGTTCTGCCACAACCAGGGCGTTCAGCAGCTCCGGCTCCTGCGGAGAAATTACCCGGAGTTGTGGGCGCTGATGCTCAAATGGGACAGCGATAGCCCCGTGACGTTCAAGGCGGACGGACATACAGTTCACGACTTTGATCGGCGCTTTCAGATTGAGGACGAGGGTTTGCTTGCGCCAGACGACAAGGTTTTCCGCTGGTCAATGCTGGACGACGAACTAAATTACCGGCTGTTTTAGCCGGAGGGAGAGGAGGACACCTGATGGACATTGAAAAGCTGATTGAGCAGTTGAAGAATTTAGAGGCTTGTGCCTATGGCTATCATATCAACGGAGAAGTCCTTGGGATGAATTGCTCTGATTTTGAACAGGTCATGGTAGATGCTGCTGATGAGATTGCCAACGTTCCCACGCTCCGGGCCGAAAACAAGAGACTGAAATCTCTGCTGGGTGAAAGCGGGCAAGACCTATGGAGCAAGGAGAACCAGCGGGCGGACCGCTTAGAGGCCGAAAACAATAAACTGCGGGCCGAGCTGGAGCGGGTGAAGCAGTGTATCGAAATTGTAGAAAAGCAGAGAGATGCGGCGGTAACTGACCTAACGTCGGTCGGGAAAGGAGAGTGTTGGGTATGCACTCATTTTCGTGATGGCGGCCGGAAATGCCATGACTGTGAGGACGGGAGCAACTGGGAGTGGCGAGGACTGGAAGCTGAGGCCGCGCTACGGAGAGAGCAGGAATGAAGGAGTACATCGAGAGGGCGGCTGTTGAGGAGATTCTTGAAAACGCTCAAATAATTTCTAATGGAGAATATTGTGGATACTGTACGGAAGATGTGCGACTAAATAGTATCCCCACCGCCGACGTTGCGGAGGTGGTCAGGTGCCGGGAGTGCAGGCATTATCATGCCGATACAGGCTGGTGTAATAAGTTGTCATTCTTCCAGACACCAGACGGGGAGGCGTGCAGTCCCGCCGCCAGCATGGATTGGAAAATGTTCGATGACAACGACTTTTGTAGCTTCGGAGAGCGGAGGGATGAATAATGAAGGGAAAGCGCGGAACAGACCACAACTGGCAAGTGATAAAGTATCGCGGCGACATGGCTATCTATGCCAGATGCAAGTGTGGGTTTGAATATTGTTGTAGCCATGACAAGCGAAAAGAGGACGGTACATGGACCTTTGAGCAGGAAATAGACTATTTCTATTACTACTGCCCATTTTGTGGAGCCCGTAAGAACACTCGCGATGCTGAGGTTACGAAACTCGACAGATTTCCGCCATATATGGAAGGCGAAGAGAATGACTAAGTGCTGCGCCACCTGCGCCTGGTACGAGGACTTCCAGGGCGTGTGTTTTAATGGAGATTCTCCGCACTGCGCTGACTTCACGGAGCCGGATCAGCGGTGTAGAGAGTGGGAAAGGAAGGAGGCTAACCATGAGCAGTGAACTATGGCTTGGCTATGTGGCCGGTGCGCTGACCTTCGGCTGGCTGCTGCCGTGGATTGGGAGGAAGATCAAATGAAGTTTCGGAACACTAAGACAGGGGAAGTAATGTCTGGTGAAAGAGCACACAGACTATTTTGCGAAGATAGAAACTGCCTGAAATGTCCAATGCATCAAAAAGCGCCTACTAAAGATGGTTGCGTTCATTTCAGAAAAACCTATCCCCACGAAGCCGCCCGCCTGATGGGCTATGAGGTGGTGGAGGATAGCACAGCTATGGCAATCACAAACGGGATTAAACAAATGTCTGATGCTGTGAAGGAGAGCACAAAAATCATTCAGGATTATTTGAACAAAGGGAAGGAGACCAACATGGACAAACCGAGAATTTGCGAGGTGCTGGGGGTTGGGGTGGGAGAACCGTTCTCCATTGATGGATACCCAACCGATTATGGTATGGTTCAGGTCTGTGAGGATGGTAAAATCCGGCGCGTTATTTCAAGTGCTGAATTTCCTTTTACACGGGATGGAGAGGTGGGCCACAAAATCGGGTCCAATGCCCTGTATTATCTCCTGAACCACACCGACCGCATCATCCGCAAGCCCCGCTGGACGGAGGAGGAGGTGGAACTTTTTAGGGCAATTCAAGTGCTTTACCCTAAAGCGGAGTATGTAGAAAGGATTAAGGATAGCGGAGTAAGCGGAGCAATCGGATTGAGTAACAATACATGTGGATGGATAACGGACATTGATAAAGACTTGTTCCCGGCCCTCCGCCCCGGCGAATCCGTCAAGCTGGACGAGATCATCGGAGGTGCGGAATGAAAGAGCCGTGCAATAGTTGTCGTATAGCAAAAGATTGTTTGTCATCAGGATATATCAACGGGCCATGCGTAGATTTTAAGCCAATCGAAAAAGATGACCAGCAGGCCAAAGCTGATGCGGGCAAGCCTCGCCCCACTCTGGTTCCTGTATCTCTGATCGATGCTGTGACAGCGGTCCGCATGTACGGGAACGAAAAGTATCACGACCCGGAGAACTGGCGGCAGGTGGAGCCGCAGCGTTACCGGGATGCGCTCTACCGGCACTGGCTAGCCTATCTCAAGGGGGAGAAGTGCGATCAGGAGAGCGGCCTTCCGCACCTGTGGCATTTGGCTACAAACGCGGCGTTTTTGATTGAGATGGAGGGCTCCATCCACGACGGGGAGGGCGGACATTGAAGCCAAATGCTTTGATATCCAAGATAGAGGCCAAATATAACGCTCTTTTCCATCTGAAAATGGACATGCTGATGCAGATGGGACAAGATGCTGCCATGATTGCCGCTCACGAGGTCCTCCAGCTTGGCCCTGGTAGGTCTGAGGCTTTCTGCACCGCATACATAGAAGCCATGAACGGTATGGCACGGATGGTCTGTGAGGATCAGCAGGACGATGGTGAGTTCGTCTATGCCAAAGCAAAGATTGACGAGCAGATCAGGGCCATTGTTGGAGATGACCTGTTTAAACCTTGGGAGGAGAGATATGGTCGAAATCTGCGACAAGGGGAAAACCTGCGTCTACTGGCGAGGTATCAATAATTCCAAGGATGCGCCCTTTTGCAACCATCTATTAGATACTGGATGCCGTAGAGTGGGAGACGTGGACCACTGTGAATCCAAGGAAATAGGAAAGCGGAGAAAAAGAGTATCCTTTGACTGCCCAATGGAGCAACAGGGACTATAAGGATGGTGGTAGGATGGACGAGTTCAAGGATAAGCTAAAGCGCCTGAGGAAAGAAAAGGAGCCAGGGAAAAGTGCTGATATTGTATCGCAACTGATGGGATTGGGTCAGAACACATTGAGAGGGTATGAAAAGGGAGAACACGAGCCAACGCTATCGAATCTTGCGATAATTGCAAAATATTACGATGTAAGTTTAGGCTATTTTGATGAAGGTTAACCTTTCATTATATTGTGAAAAAACTTTTTGCCTTCACAACATATGGTGCGCACAAAATAAGAACTATGCGACAATGGGAGTGTGGGAGCGTATGCCCCTGCGCTCCCATTCGCTTCTTCTATTTCCTCCTCAACCCCGGCGCTTGCCGGGGTACATACGCCGCACGAGCGCATCAGCCCACACATCCGGGCCGGAGGGTTGCGCCCTCCATGCGGCAACATCGCCCTTTACGGGCATTAGACAATGCGCTCCAAAGGCCACGGAGCTGACACCCCGGAAAGACGGGGGCATGCGGAACCTGGGACGGGGCGGAATCCGTCGCTTAACCGAAAGGGGTAGAGATCGCAAGTTCAAATCTTGCAGGTTCCTAATACCGGCAACCCAAGAGCGTCTGACGGGCCCGGAGAAGGTACTTGACGCCCGCCTGTTATGGAGGCGGAAGCGGCGGCAGCTATGACCTGCCCCGGCGCTATCCCGCTGAAAACTGCCCGACGTGGTGTGACAATTAAGCGGGAAGCGCACATACGCCGCTCCTCGCCGCATGAGGCGGGCGGTGGCACCAGATGCATGGTCCCGGCATTGGGGCGGTTTGAGTAAGTCCCCTACATAGGGCCTTCCCTGTGCGCTGTGCGAAAGCGGCAGGGCGAAGAAAATTATTGTTGGCTGACCCCGGCCTTATAAAGATGAACGGTTCCGACTGACGACACCAGCGGAGGGGTTGAGATGTACCGTGGTTATCAAGGCGGTCCCTGTGAACAGAGTATGTGAGGCGTGGCGGAGTGGCAACGGAGACCAACCATAGGCGTCTAAGCGTTGAGTAGCAGAAATAGGAACAGGTTGCTGATTGTAATACAGCCTTGATGATTGTGATGTGACCCGCACAGCGGATTACATACAGGCCCCCGGAAAGCCTGACCAAACCCGGAGCATACCCCGGAAGGGGTATATATGCCGCGCCTCGTTGCGGGAGATGGGGGCGGGACCGGAAGGTGGTGAGCCCATTGTGGCGAAAGGCAAATATCAACGGTGGCTGGAGCCGGATGGGCTTCTGCTGCTTGAAGGATGGGCCAGGGATGGCCTGACTGACGAGCAATTAGCCGGGAAGATGGGGATAAACCCAGCAACTTTGTACGACTGGAAGAACAAATACCCTAAGATTTCCGAGGCCTTAAAAAAGGGTAAGGAAGTTGTGGACATACAAGTAGAAAATGCTCTATTGAAGCGTGCGCTTGGGTATGACTATCAGGAACAAAGAATCGAAAAGTCTGATAAAGATGGTACGAAGATCATTCAGACAATCCGCCACATCCCAGCTGATACCACCGCTCAGATCTTCTGGCTGAAGAACCGAAGACCGGACAGGTGGAGGGACAAGCCCATCGAAAAAACAAGTGAGGATATGGAAGTCAAGGTGGTCATAGATGTCTGAGGTGCGCTTATCTACTGTACTTGGTCCCGCATTTCATTTGCTGGCCCGTGATGTATTTCAGCACGGACATACACACTACGACCTGTCCGGCGGCCGAGGCTCACTGAAATCCTCCTGTGTGTCCTTACTAGTTCCGCTGCTGCTGATAAACAACCCAGGGACTCACGCCCTTGTGCTCCGAAAGGTAGCTAATACGATTCGAGACAGTGTATACGCACAATATCTCTGGGGCATTGGAGAGCTTGGAATGGCAGAATACTGGGATGCAAAGGTGCAGCCTATGGAACTGATTTATAGGCCAACCGGCCAGAAAATTATGTTCCGGGGCGCAGATGATCCCATGAAAATCAAGTCTATCAAGGTTCCCTTTGGCTATATCGCCGTCACCCATTTTGAGGAGAAAGATCAGTTCGCTGGTCGGGCTGAGATCCGAACTATACTGCAATCTACCATGAGAGGTGGGTCGAAGTTCTGGAATTTTGAGAGCTACAATCCACCAATCAGCCGGGATAACTGGGCCAACAAGGACAGTTTGGAGGAGCGGGTGGACAGGCTGTGCCACAAGAGTACATACCTTGAGGCCCCGCCAGAGTGGCTGGGAGCGCAGTTCCTGGCGGAAGCCGAGCACCTGAAAGCCACAGATGAGCGGGCGTACCGTCATGAATATCTAGGTGAAGCTGTTGGAACTGGCGGGAACGTATTCGAAAACCTTGAGTTGCGGGAGATCACAGACAAAGAGATTTCGTCTTTTGACAAGATTTATCAAGGCGTGGACTGGGGCTGGTTTCCTGACCCCTTTGCCTTTATCCGCCTCCACTATGATCGGGCCAGAGAGACGATTTATCTGATGGACGAGATATACCAAAATAAGCTGACCAATGAGGCGAGCGGGAAGTTGATTCTTTCCAAAGGGTACAAGGACGCTTACATTACCTGCGACAGCGCAGAGCCTAAATCATCAGCAGACTACCGGGCGATGGGGCTCCCAGCCAAAGAAGCAATTAAAGGCTCTGGGAGTGTAGAGTACGGCATGAAGTGGCTCCAGAGGCGGAAGATTGTCATTGACCGCAGAAGAACGCCAAACGCATACAACGAGTTTGTGAATTATGAGTATGAGCGAAATAAGGACGGAGAAATTATCAGCGGTTATCCTGATGAGAACAATCACCTGATTGACGCTACTAGATATGCCCTGGAGAGAGTATTCCGAAGGATGGGAATAACGGCATGAATATTACAGAAAAACTGAAAGAGCTTGGTTACTCCACGGTGCCGGAGGAGTTTTACACAAAAGTGCAGGAGTGGAAGTCTTGGTATGTGGGCGACGTGAAGGGATTCCACAGGTACAAGGTCCACAACGGGGCTAGTGTGGTTCGGTGCAAGCGGTACACTCTCAATATGGGCAAGAAAATCCCGGAGGATTGGGCGAACCTACTTATGAACGAGCGGGTTGAAATCACCCTGGAGGGCCAGCGGGAGCAGGACTTCATTGACCGTGTGTTCACCGAAAACAATTTCCTGGTCAAAGCAAATGAGATGCAGGAAAAGGCGTTTGCCCTTGGAACAGTAGCCTTTATCCCCAGGGTTGTAGGCATGGAGGCCACGGAAGAAGGGCCTGTCCCCGGAAGCGCCGACGGAATTGTGATGGACTATGTGACCGTAGAGCACATTTGGCCGCTGGCATGGCGGAATGGAATCATTACAGAGTGCGCTTTTGACAGCATCGTTACCATCAATGGAGAGGATTACTGCTACCTCCAGATCCACCACAAGGTCGACGGCCTGTACGACATTGAGAACCGGCTCTACAGATACCGGAACAACAATGTGGATGCGGAAGTTTTACTGGCTGATGTGTCAGGCTTTGAGCGGGTTCCACAGGTGGTACATACTGGGTCGGACCGTCGGCAGTTTGTCATTGACCGGCCCAACATCGCCAACAACTACGACGATAATATTCCTCTTGGCATCTCTGTGTTTGCCAACGCCATCGATGTACTCAAGGGCGTGGACGTGGCTTATGACAGCTATGTAAACGAGTTCATCCTGGGGAAAAAGCGTATCATGGTAAAGCCATCAGCTACAAAGGACCTGGATGGAGAGCCGTTTTTCGACCCAGACGACCTGACATATTATGTGCTCCCGGAGGATACGGACAATAACGGGATCATCACCCCCATCGATATGACCCTTCGGACGCAGGAGCACAATACAGGAATCCAGGACCAGCTCAATTTGCTGTCCAGCAAGTGCGGCTTCGGAGAGAATCATTACAGATTCGACCAGGGTAGCGTGGCCACAGCGACGCAGGTCATCAGCGAAAACAGCACCATGTTCCGTACGATCAAGAAACATGAAATCATTCTGGAGCAGGTATTGACCGAGCTGTGCCGGATCATTCTCCGCCTGGGAAACACGGCCATGAATGCCGGACTGAATGAGGACGCAGAAGTCACCATTGATTTCGATGATAGTATCATCGAGGACAAGACAACAGAGCGCAATAATGACCGCCAAGACCTTGCGGCGGGCATCATGAACGACTGGGAGTACCGCATGAAGTGGTACAACGAGGACGAGGCCACGGCAAAGAAGATGCTTCCAAAGATGGAGGATATGACAGACGAGGAGGAAGAGGAGATTGAATGAGATATCCATTCACCCCGGAACTTCTCGATGCCCTCCCGGAAGAGATGGCCGAGCTGTATCGCAGTCTGGAGGCGACCCTCCTTGACGAGATATGCTCCCGGCTGAAACTGGCTGGCGAGTTGAACGAGGTCACGGTGCAGGACATCCGGGCGCTTCGCTCCCACGGCATCAGCCTGGAGGAAATCGAAAAGGCCATCCAACGCACCGCCAACATCAGCCAGCGGGACCTTAAAAAGCTGCTGGACGACGTAGTAGAGCGTAACCAGCGGTACTACCGAGAGGTCATAGACCTTGCGGGGGTGACTGCACCTGAAATGCTTGTGAGTGTCACCGAGATTGCCGCCATCATGGCACAGGCACAGCGGGAGGTTGGAAACCTAACCCACTCCATGGGATTTCTGGTGGACAATGGGCGGACGATGCTGAAGCCTGCAAAAGCCTATCAATGGGCGCTGGACAATGCGGAGATGCAGATCACGAGCGGGGCCATCTCTTACAATCAGGCCATCAAAAGCGCTGTCAAGCAGCTTGCGGACAGCGGTATCAAGATCGTGGATTACGAGAGCGGACACCGAGACCAAATTGACGTGGCTGCCCGTCGTGCAGTGATGACAGGCGTATCCCAGCTCTGTGCCAAGTACACGGAGCAGAGTGCTGAATATCTGGAAACACCTTATTTTGAAGTGTCCGCCCACATCGGGGCACGGGATAAGGGTGTCGGCTGGCAGAACCACAAGTTATGGCAGGGCCGTGTGTACTCTGTCAGATCCGGGGACAAGTATCCGAACATCTACGAGGTGTGCGGCCTTGGTTATGTGGATGGACTGGAAGGAGCCAACTGCCGTCATATCAGGACTGCATTTGTGGATGGTGTGATGGAGCGCACATACACCGATGAGGAGCTGGCCCACATTGACGACGGCCACGACGTTGACTTTGAGGATAAGCACTATACAGCCTATGAGGCTACCCAGAAGCAGAGGCAAATCGAGCGGACCGTCCGCAAGCTGAAGCGGGAACAGACCGCATACAAGGCCGCAGGGCTGGAAGAGGACGCTCGATCGGTGACAGCCCGCATTCGGCGGCTAAACGCAGAATATAAGTCGTTCAGCGAGGCGGCGGGGCTGCCGTTGCAAAAAGAACGAATGAAAGTAGTTTACTAATTGCCGAGAGGCGTAAAACCGCAGGGCGACGGCCCTGACAATAAACGGAGGTATTTATGAGCGAACCTATCAATAACCCTACCCCGGCCCCTGCGCCGGAGCCCGCCCCTGAGAAAACCTTCACTCAGGCGGAAGTGGATGCCATGATTGGCAAGCGGCTTGCAAAAGCCATGAAGGGGATGCCCAGCGAGGAAGAACTGACTGCCTACCGAACTTGGCAAACTGGACAGGCTGGTGAGAAAGAACGCTGGGATAAGCTGACCGGCGAGCGGGACACCCTCTCCGGCAAACTGACCGCCGCGGAAAGCGAGCGGGACCAGTTGAAACGGGAACTGTACGTTCTGAAGAAGGGCCTGACCGGCGAGGAGGCGGAGTTTATCGCCTTCAAGGCTGGGAAGATGGTGGACGATAAGACCACCTTTGAGCAAGCCGTGGACGCCCTGACCGCTGACCGCAAAAAGACCACTTTTGACTGGACCGCTCCTGTGGGTGGCGGAAGCTCCAAAACAGGAGAAAACGATGTAATGAATGCCCTGATTCGGGGCGCACTGAAATGAAAGGAGAACCTAAATGGCTGTTGATATTATTGATAGAAGTAAACTTTCCGGGCTTATTCCTGAACCCGTGACCCGTGAGATTATCCAGGGAGCCGTAACGGAGTCCGCCGTGCTGCGGATGGCCAGACGGCTGCCCAACATGACCAGTAAGACCCAGACCCTTAACGTGCTGGACGCACTGCCCACCGCCTACTTTGTGAACGGCGAGGCTACGACTGGAGCGTCTGACTCCAAGGCATCCCTCAAAAAGACCACCAACATGGCGTGGGACAAGAAGAAAATCTACGCCGAGGAGATCGCTGTCATCGTCCCCATCCCAGAGGCGGTGCTGGATGACAGCGACTACGATATCTGGAGCCAGGTACGGCCCCGCCTCCAGGAAGCATTCGGCAAGGTCATCGACGCCGCCATCCTGTACGGCACGGACAAGCCCACCTCCTGGCGTGAGGGCTTGGTTCCTTCGGCTACTACTGCAAACGCTGTTGTGACTGCTACCAGCGATATTTTCAAGGACATCATGGGTGAGGGCGGTGTGATCGCCAAAGTGGAGGAGAGCGGCTATATCCCCAACGGTGTGATGGCTGCTATCCAGATGCGGGCCAAGCTGCGCGGCCTGGTGGACAAGAACGGTCAGCCCATTTTCAAGACCGATATGCAGGGTGATACCCGCTACGCGCTGGATGGTATGTCCATGTACTTCCCTGTCAACGGCGCATTTGACCCGGAGGAATCCCTGGCCATTGTGGGCGACTGGAGCCAGTTGGTCTATGCCATCCGGCAGGATATGACCTTCAAGATCTTTGACAGCGGTGTGGTGCAGGACCCCACTACCGGAAACATCCTTTATAACCTGATGCAGAATGACATGGTGGCTCTCCGTGCCGTCATGCGGCTGGGATGGGAGATCCCCAATCCCATCAACGCCTATAATGCGGGGCTGGAAAATGCTTTCCCTTTTGCTGTCTACGAGCCGGCGGGGGGTTAAGCGCGCGCCTCTCGGGGCTGACGATTGGCGCGCTGACACTAACTCCGTCGTTTGACCCAGATGCGACGGAGTATACAGCCAACACGACAAACGCTACCAACACCATCACCGCAACGCCAGAGGATGACGAGGCGACAGTAACCATCTTGAATGGCGAAACGCCCGTAAGCAATGGCGCGGCGGCTACCTGGGCGGAGGGGGCAAACACAGTTACTATCACGGTGAAAAATGGGGCGGCGCAGAAGGTTTACACCGTTACCGTCACGAAATCAACCTGAAAGAAGGCTCTGTAATGGCTTACGCAGACTATAGGTATTACATAACTACATACCTGGGGACAGCCATTCAGGAGGCCGACTTTCCCCGCCTGTCCCTGCGCGCAAGCTCCTTCCTGGATTACTACACGCAGGGCCGAGCGGCCCGTAATGCTGGCCTTGATGCGCTGAAAATGGCCTGCTGCGCCGTTGCGGAGCAGTATCAGGCCATTGATGCCGCCCAAGAGCTGGCGCAAAAGGCTCTGTCCGCCTCCGTGAAATCCGAGGGAGAACTGCAAAGCCAGAGCGTTGGAAGCTGGTCCAAGACCTACCGAAGCGGCGGGGACAGCGCACAACAGGCCCTGTCCTCCGCCCAGGCGGCGCAAGCCTCCCTTGGGGCTATCGCCCAGCAATATTTAGGGGTTACCGGCCTCCTGTACAGAGGGAGGGGGTGCGGATATGGATATGTTCCCCCATACTGTGACGCTCTACAATGTGTCGTTGGAGACTGATCCAGCTACTCTGGATGAGAGAACGATCAATCACATCACGGTGCTGGAGGGGGTTCTTCTGGATGCCGTGAAGGGGAAAAACGTCAACGAAAGCGGGCTTGTAGATGCCGATTCCGTGACGCTCTACATACCAGCCAACGTGTCAGCCACTGATGGCGTAACCGGAGAGAAAAAGCGGTACGTTGGCCCCGTAGAGTTCTGGAACGGTGAGAGCCGGGACGGTCTGTGGACGCTCTCCCCCGGACAAAACACCTTTTTTGTCAAGGGAAATGCTGTCCACCCGGACTGGAGCAATCAGAAAATATCCGCCGCATACGACTACGTCTACGACGTGAAAACGGTTGACTTCAAGGACTTCGGGGGGGAGATGTCCCACTGGGAAGTAGGTGGAGCCTGATGTTGAAGTTCAGTGTGCACACTGAGGGGCTAGACGCAATCAAGGACAAGCTGGCCGAAGGATGCACTAAGGCGGAGCACAAGGTTGCAATAGAAGTAAGAAGCGATACATCGCCGTATGTGCCGGCATCTGGGGCTCCAGCCGGATTGGATGCAAGGACTAGGGTAGATGGGAGCCATATTATATATCCCGGACCGTATGCCCACTACCTTTATGTAGGAAAACTTCGGGTTGACCCGGAGACCGGGAGCAGCTATGCGCCTTATGGAGCAACAAAGGTTTTGACGGACAAGGACCTGGTTTTTAGCAAAGCAGTACACGGACAGGCACAATCCCATTGGTTCGAGGCCAGCAAGGCGGAAAACCTGGAGAAGTGGGTCCGTGTGTCGGATAAGGCGGTGAAACATGATCTATGAAAAACGGGAAAAGCCCCGGATGCTGGCGGCGGCGGAAGAGGTAGACAAGATTTCCCGCTCAATGAATGTGTGGGTGAACACCTTCCCCGAAAAGCCGGTCACAATGATCAAGTACGAATCGCTGGATATTGCCATCGGAGAAGAGGTGGCCATGGCGCTGTCAACCATCCAGGGGACCTATATTACGAGGCAATACATTTTGGGAGGATACCAGGCGGAGTATCAATTCAAACTGATCTACCGCATCAAGCCTGGGAGTAGCAATGACCGCCGCCTGGAGGCCGACGAGCTGCTGAACCACTTTGGGGACTGGGCCAGGAAGAATCTGCCTAGCCTGGGAGATGGAGTACGGGCCCTTAGAGTCGAGCCGACTACCCAGGCATCAAAATTCGCCTCCTATGAAGGAGGAATAGAGGACTACCAAATTTTGATGAAGCTGACCTATGAGGTCGGCGTGTGAAAGGAGACAGCACAATGGCTGATTTAGAGTTTAACACCACCCCAGGCCAGACTGTAGGCCGGGAAATGCTGATTGCCTATCTAAATACTGGAGAGAGCGGGACCCCCACTTGGTCCCCCATCGGCAAGCGCGTGGAGGACAGCTCCATTGAGTTTGACTGGCAGACGGAGACCAAGGTAGATATCTTTGGTGATACTTATGCCACCGGAAAGAAGGCCACCAAGACACAGGCCTTTGACCCCTGTGAGTTGGACGGCGCTGACAAGGCCCAGCAAAAGATTTGGAATCTTGCTATCAAAGAGAACAATGTCAATGCCTTGCTGAATCAGGATATGCTTATTGTACACCTGTATGCAGGTACGGCAAACACGGCAGTATTTGCGGAGAGGTATTCTGCCTGCTCGGTATTGCCCACTGGCCTTGGCGGCGAGGGTGGCGGCTCCATTGGGATGCCCATTGAGGTAACCTACGGCGGCACCCGCACAACCGGAACGGCATCCATTTCGGGAGCCACTGTGACCTTTAAAGCAGATGGAGAGGAGTAATCCATGAAAGAGCTCAATTTTGATACTGGCCTTGTTACATATGACTTGAATGGGAAAGTGGAAGTTACCTTCAACCCTTCAGATTCTAACTTTGTGGAGCGTTTGTACTCTGCATTCGAGGACCTGGATAAGAAGCAAGATGGATACAAGTCCAGTATTGAAAAGATGGCAGATAAGAAGGAAATTTTCGAGTTTGCCAGAGAACGGGATACCGAGATGCGGGAAATCATTGACGGCCTGTTTGGTGTTCCTGTCAGTGAAGCCTTGTTTGGTGGGATGAATGTTTATGCCCTGGCAAACGGGCTGCCCGTGTGGTGTAACCTGATGCTGGCTGTGATGGACGAGGTGGACAGCACCTATGCCAGAGAGCAAAAGGCCACAAACCCCAGGATTGCCAAGTATACGGCCAAATATCAGAAATACCAGAAGAAGTAACAGAAGGAGCACGGCATGGGCTATGGATTACCAAAAAGCGTAATGGTTGGCGGAGAGGAGTTTGCCATCCGCTATGATTACCGGGTGATTCTGGATATTTTCGAGGCGATGAATGACCCGGATTTATCAGAGGAAGATAGGGCTCTTGCCGTGCTCCAGATGTTCTATCCAGAATGGGAAGCCCTTTCTGACTTTGACGAGGCCATCCATGAGTGCATGATCTTCATCAATGGGGGAAAGGACCAGCCAGAGGGGCGAAAAGCTCCCAATCTGGTGGACTGGGAGCAAGATTATCCGTACATAGTCGCTCCCATTAACAGAGTGTTAGGTTATGAGGCAAGAGCAGTAGATTATGACCCAAATAAAAATTCGGGTGGTTTACATTGGTGGACTTTCCTGGCGGCCTACTATGAGATCGGGGACTGCCTCTTTGCTCAAATAGTCCGTATCCGGGAGAAAAAAGCGAAAGGCAAGCCCTTGGACAAATCGGACCGGGAGTTCTACCGAAAGAATCGGGATCTTGTGGACATCAAGACACGGTACAGTGAGGCGGAAAGCGACCTGCTCAATATGTGGACGAAGGGATAAAAGAACCGCCCCCGAAGGGGCGGCTCGTAATCACTCTATATCGCTCTTTTTGATGACAAAATGCTGCTTGCTATCTACCGCTGTTCCGGCATCGATATATGATGTCTGAAATTCCTCCCAATCAAGCGGAAGTTCCCACACCACATGGCCAACAATTTCCATGCCGGGAGAAACAGCACCAACAAATACAACTGCATCATCAATGCCGCCAACTACGACTTTTGGAATGACCTTCTTCCCATCGGCGTAAGCGTTAAACCCGATGCTGGCCACATTTTGAACGCTGTCCGTTGTATTTTTTGCGGAGAAGATGATACACAGCAAGCCTTTTTCTGCATCGTCCGGGGTGATTGTCCCAAGAGAGGTTTCAAGCGCGGTTGTCCATTTTACATCCACGATTGAAAGGTCAAAGCAGTCTGCGGACACAGTTCCATCAATTCCGATGGCGTTGCCTTGATTTTGTTCATCTTCCGGCTCCTCCACAGGTTCTGTGTCTGCCTGTTGACTTTGGTCCTCTATCTCATGGGCGCTCTGAGCGGGAGGAGTATCCGAGTCTGAAGAATCTGTGCTATCCACTTTATTCAGCTCCATACCATGTATGGTTGCCGCAAATAGGAAAACGACAATACAGATGCCCATGGTGGAGGCCCATTTTTTCCGGTTCTTTTTCTTTATTAAACTTATGACCAACAACGCCAATGAAACCCATATACCCAAAAATGACACAACAGCTAAAATTTCCATACCATTTTCCTCCAATTATTTTTTAACGTTATCCCCCATGTGAGGTGATTTTATGAGAGCCGATGGTTCCGTTGTCGTTGTAGTTGACGCTGACGATAAAAAAGCGCAGCAAAAACTGAGCAAACTTAACAATACAATCCAATCTCTCGAAGGACAACTTACAGAGAAAAAACAAGGTAGGCTTCCACTTGAAAATAGCTTGAACTTGGTCAACAAAAAACTGGAAGAGGCTAGGAAGCAGCTATCTATGCTTCAGGATGAGCAAAACGCCATCAATACCGCCATGAAACCGGGAACATCTGCTGATGACTATATTCGTGCATATTCCGATAAGGAGATGGTCGATGCATCTCTGAAACAGCAACAGGCCGATGTCAATAAAATCGAAAAAGAGTGGAGACAGGCCGATAAAGCATTAGCGGACTATGACGCAAAGATTTCCGATTTGGAAGGAAAACTAAACCGAGCAAAAGAAGAAGCTGGAGGCATTCAGCAGCAACTCGCAAAGGCTGGCCCCAATACCCAGGCCATGAGCAAGGCCATGGAGCGGATGCAGAAAAGCGCAAACAAATTTTCGTTGCGTCTCCGTGAAGTGGTGCGAAGTGCTCTGATCTTCACCGTAATTTCTCAAGGCCTTGCCTCTCTTCGCGAGTGGATGGGGAAGGTCATAAAAACGAACGATGAAGCAACAGCAGCTATCGCAAGACTGAAAGGGGCACTGCTGACGATGGCTCAACCGCTGGTCAATGTCATTATACCAGCCCTGACAGTCTTTGTAAATGTACTCACTCGCATTATTTCTGCTGCGGCAAATCTTGTATCCATGCTGTTTGGGACAACCTCAGACCAAGCGGCGGAAGCGGCAGAAAACCTTTACGATGAGGCCAACGCTGTAGAGGGAGTTGGAAATGCCGCAAAGAAGGCTGGCAAATCCCTTGCCAGCTTCGATGAAATTAATAAATTATCAGGAGAAAATGGAGCTAGTTCAGGCAGTGGAACACAGGCAACAGGAGCAATCGCTCCGGATTTTAACAGCCTGATTGCTGATGAACTGACTTCAATCGTAGAACTGTTTACTGGCTTGGCCCTACTTGCGTTAGGCGCTATTCTGACGTTTACAGGAACACACATTCTATTGGGCCTGTCGTTGATGGCGATTGGAGCATTAGCTATTGCAGATGCGGTTACATCAAATCCAGATGCTATAAAATCCATGCTTCTAAGTTCACTGGGACAAGCACTCCAGATCATCGGACCATTTATTGCGGTTATTGGTGTGTTGCTGGCTGTCATGGGCCATATTTTACTTGGTATCGGACTTATCATAGCGGGTGCCGGGCTTTGGGCTGCAAGCACAGCGGCTGGGGATGAGGGAGACTTTGTCCAAAATATACTGACTCGGTTACAAGAGGCCGCAGCGGTTATTGGGCCAATGATTGCCGTGATTGGCATCGTCCTTTTAGTGGCAGGAAAGATTGCAACTGGGCTTGGCTTAATTATTGCAGGAATTTCGATATGGGCATTTAGCGAGGTGCCTCTTGATGGAGGAAGCAATCTTGCGAATGAAGTTGTTTCTGCACTCTGGAACATATTTGCAAAGATTGGGCCGTTTATAGCTTTGCTTGGTGTCATTCTATTGTTTACGCCTCTCCCTGGTTTCCGTGGAATTGGGATAGGGATGATAATTGCTGGCATTGCTCTGTTTGCTGTTGGAGAAGTCGGAATGAACTGGAAGACCTTATCCACTGATTTGACCACCGGACTTTTAACTATCCTCCAAGATATAAGCCCGTATATCGCAATTCTTGGATTAATATTGCTATGTGTTCCGGGTATGCAAGCAGTAGGAGCGGGTATGCTGGCTGCGGGTATTGGAGCGTTTGTTTTTACCACCGTAGCATTAAATTGGGACTTTATCAAAGACGCATTAAAGCGAGCGTATGACAGTGCTATGCAGTGGTGGAATAACATCAAATCGAATTTTTTCACACGCGATTATTGGCTTGGACTCGGTCAAGATATGCTGGACGGTTTGTTTAACGGCTTATCTTTCATTGGACAAAAAATTACTGAATGGGGCGGAAAATTTATTGATGGAGTAAAGGAGTTTTTTGGCATCCATTCCCCATCTACTGAATTCGAGGACCTGGGCGGATACATGATGTCCGGACTGGAAAACGGTGTAAACGACAATTCCACAATGGTCGTATCCGCCTTTAGCATCATGTTTAATGCGGTATTAGCTCTTTGTACCAACAATACAGAGCTTATGAAAGCATCGTTGGTTGCCTTCCTCCTGTATATGACGGGCGAATTTGCTCCTGCTTGGAACAAGACTTGGACTGACTGCTACAACAAGGCATCCCAAAACATTCAGGGAGTAATTGCGGAGATCAATGCCCTTAACGCAAAGTTGGCCTCTATTGAGCGGAATATAACCATCACAATTACAACGGTTTATAAGACTGTTGGTAAATCGTCCTCCGGTTCTAGCTCATCCAGCCGAAGCGGACGAGCTTCAGCAAGGTCAGTTTCGTTACCCATGCAAAATATTCCGGCGCTGGCTCGTGGTGCGGTAATTCCTCCGAATCGTGAGTTTTTGGCGGTTTTGGGCGACCAGAAGAGTGGGACCAATGTGGAGGCACCTCTTGATACCATCGTTCAGGCTGTGATGATGGCCCTAACCAGGAGCGGGATGAATGCAGATAGTCAGCTTATTGAAAACGTTATTAACCTGGACGGGGAAGTAATCTACCGCAACCAGAAGAAGGTAGCCCGTAGACACGGGATGTCCCTGACGAACAGATAGAAATGAGGGTGTCCACTATGAGCTACATTAAGTTAAATGGGATAGAGTTCGATGCAGATGTGGCAATCTCTAAATATAACCGAAACTTCAATGTCCTGGACGGTGAGAACGCCGGACGGGTCATGACTGGCCGCATGGTACGGGATATTATCGGTACATATATCGGACACAAACTGACAGTATTCCGCCGGGGTGATAACTACAACGGGCTGGACGAATTTTGGGATTACCTTGTAGAGCACTCCGTGGATGATTCGGTTATGCTGGAGGCTGCTGATGGACAGACCACCATCTCCTATGAAGCTTATTATACAAGTGCATCTCAGGACATAGAAAAGGTGGAAAGAGGCGTGAATTACTGGGGCGAGATTGAAGTCAATTTTATCCCAATGGAGGCGCAGGTGACACCCGCATGAGCAGGACCACGATTCTGTATAAGGATATAGCCCCCGGAGCGGAGGAGGATGCTTCTGTCAGCACTACAGCAGTTGAGAGCTTTTCAAATCCATCTTTACTGCCATCTGGGGTCACCCCGGCACCTACTATCACATGTGAGTTGAATCATTGGGGCTTAGACGGTAAGTACAAACTTATGGAAAATGAGCCGATTGCCTTCTGGTCTGCTGAAATGAGCGGAGATGACTGCATCTTCCAAAATAAACCTGTCATTACCGTAGACTTTGATCAGCAGTATTCCTCTGTCGGTTTGACCCTTGTATTTGACAGCGCCTCTGGAGACTATTGTAATTCCGTCAACATCAAGTGGTATCAGGGAGACACACAGAAGGCGAACACCGATTTTTTCCCCAATGCTGCCACATTTTTTTGTCAACAGAGGGTAGAGAGCTATAACAAAATCGTAATCACGCTGAATAGTACGAATCTGCCGGGCCGAAGGGCAAAACTGGAGCGTATTATATTCGGAATATTCCGGCATTTCGGAATGTCTGAGTTGCGGTCTGCATCTATCATAAACGAAATGAGCCTGATTGCGACGGAGCTTCCTATCTCGACCATGAAATGGACGCTGGACAGCAAAGATGACGTGGACTTTATGTTCCAGTTGAAGCAGCCAGTGGAGGTGCGGAATAACGATAATTTGATTGGTGTCTACTATATCGATGCCTATTCCAGATCAGCGGATACGGTCTATGATATTGAATGCTACGACGCATTAGGCGTGTTAGATGAAACGCCATTTTCAGGTGGTGTGTATACCAACAAATCGGCAAAGGAGCTTTTGTCTGAAATAGTAGATGGAGACTTTGAGATTGAGTACGATTCCGCTATAACCGATGCAACGCTAACCGGAGTTTTGCTGGCGACATCCAAGCGTGAGGCTATACAGCAGGTGTTGTTTGCCTGGGGTGTATGTGCTTCTACAGATGGTAGGGAACGCCTCTATGTGTTTCATCTGTCATCTACAGCCAAAGAGGTCGGTAAAAATAGGACCTATACGGGCGTAACGGTGGATACAGCAGCCATTGTTACAAAAGTGGTGGTGACCGCACATACATACTCCCAAAACACAAATGGGTCAATAGAAATCAACGGCATTAAATATAGCGATACAAAGACAGAGTATAGTGTTTTCAATCCGAACATAACGGCATCGGACAAGCAAAATGTGATAGAAATCACAGATGCGACTTTAGTCTCTCCATCTATCGGTCAGAAAGTGGCGCAACGTGTTTATGACTACTACCTAAAGCGCAGCACCAACAAGGCAAAGATCGTATGGGCCGGTGAGAAACTTGGAGATGTGCTGACCATGCCAAATGCTTGGGACGGGACCAACACAGGAAATGTCGCAAAGATGGAGATCAGGCTTTCTAATACTGTTGCGGCAAATGTGGAGGCGATAGGAACATGAGCGTCCTTGATACATTAATCACAGACCGCACTCAGGCGGATGTAACCCGCTGGAAAACCCTCCATGACAAAGGCTGGTCCAGAATGTCACCAGAAGAAAAAGTGGAGTGGTCTTCCGGCCTGGAGGGCACCTACAACGCCACAGACCTGAATCGAGTAACGGCGGCGATGGAGGAATTGGACCAACAGTTCCGTCAGTACGGTTACAGCACGGGCTATCAGAGGATAGAGATACCCCATGGTGGGAATCAGGGTGTCACCTACTTAGAGTACATTGAAAGCAGCGGGACACAGTATATCGATACAGGGCATAAACCAACGAATAACAGCCGGGTCGTTATGGAGGTTGAGGCATTAAAAGGCGGCGTTTACCCTTTCTTTGGCGCGCGTACAGCAAATGGAGTAGGTAGCTTTGTGTTGTGGGAGATGTCTGCTAGTTCGATTCGGTCTGATTTTAATACGACTGGAACAGAAACTACGGTATCAAAAGTTTTGTCCCACGTTGTTATAGACAAAAACAAAAACGTCTGCAAATTTGGAGATACGACTATTACCAGTGGAGCGGCATCATTTAACTGTTCGTATAACCTCTGCCTTTTGGCGCTCAATTCGGGGGGAGAGGTAGATGAGAGAAAACTGTCCGCCAAGCTTTATCGTTGTCAGGTCTATGATAACGACACCCTAATCCATGATTTTCGGCCAGCACTGGATGGAGACGGAATAGCCTGCTTACGGGATGAAGTCAGTAAGACATTCTATCGAAATTCCGGGACAGGCTCATTTGTTGCAGGTCCACAACTAGAACCCGAACCCGGCGAGGGAAAAGACCCTTACACCTGGTATGAAGATGATATTCCAACCGCTGATCTGATGGAGAAATATCTTGCGAATGTTTCCGCTCTACGTTCTACCATTGACTTGCTGTCCACTACGCCAGAGGCACCGGAGAGCATGGAACTGTTGACGTATATCGAGGCCAACAACATTGAGCAGATACTGCTTGATATAGAATCCCTGATTACCGCCATGTCAAAGGTGTTTCCCCAATCTGGGATGGTCTGGGCGGTATCAAATGGACCGGGCTTTTACTTTGCGAATTGAGGTGATTTCATGGAAGACAGAATACCGACTGTAGGCCAGGAGGGCCGAGTTCTAATTACGCCTGAGAGCGGAGAAGCGTACTTTGCGAAAATTGAGATGGCAGATAATCCAACACAGGCAGGGACGCCGCTGAATAAGGGAACTTTGCTGAAAGACACCACAGCGGCTTTGTTTGGGCTGGATGTATCCAATGTCCCAGATGATGTGCTGGCCTTTTTAGGAAAATATAATCAGTATTGGTGGAAGCGACGGGTCAATATTCAGAATGCGGGGTATGTTGAGAAACGAACTTTACGAGTAGAAAAAGCCAGCTTATGGTATGACCAAGATATTAGCTATACCCGTGGGGGCAAAGTAACAATCGAATATTACTCTAATACTTCCATCGACCAATCTACTGGGGCTGTATCCTACATTAATCCTGGAACCCTTTCCACTACATATGATAAAAAAGGGAGTGGTGGACTAAGCGAAGCACAATTAAAGTCCAGATTGTTACACAAGTATGTCAATGCGTATGCGTCCTGGTATGACAAAGGCCATCGAGATATCGTATATATAAATAACGACACAGAAATAAGTGTTGGTATCTTTACTCCAGATGAAGATTCATATTTGTCATCTTCTGTAAAAAATGGCTACACAATAAGCTCCGAATATAAGGATAATAGCACAATAGGCGAATGGGAATATATGTATTCCTCCGCCCGTGACGCCTACCCCGACAGCGGTATCCATGATGGGTATGAGTATCAGTACCTTGGAATCCCCTTTGAGAACGCAAGAGAATTCCCAAAAATCGAAATTGGCAGCTACATTGGAACGGGAACGTTTGGGAGTTCATCCCCAAATACGTTAACATTTCCGTTTACCCCAATAATTTGGGGAGTTTTTAGGAGGGTTTCTACGGGTGGCGTAGATAACCCTGTGCCTAATATTATGCTATGGGATAATAATTATCAAAATATGAAAGTTAGTGTATTCACGGGTGTAGACAGCACAACCACACATTATATTACAATCAACGGAAATTCTGTGTCATGGTATGCATCAACCAGCAGTGATGGTCAACTAAACTCAAATATCTACACATATCACTACTTTGCCATCGGCTGAAAGGAGGTCCCCCCATGTTAATCATCGAAATCCAGCCCCTAGAAAACGGGGCGCACCGCAACCAAACTTGTAATTTGAATGCCATCCCGGAAGGGTGGGCGGAGGTCCCTGACAGCATCTCCGTGTCTGATACCTTCCCCTTTGTGGATATCGAGGTAGACGGCCAGATTGTTACCGCCATGACTGCCGGGACGGTGCCGGAGCCAGAACCAGAACCGGAGCCGGAACCTACCCTTGAGGACAGGGTATCCAGCATTGAGACCGCCATTGAGAGGGGGCTTGCGCTGTGAACAATTTGTACGACGCACTGGCCTCCGCCATTTATGTGTCCCGGCAGACCCTGGCCGGGGCAGTCATCGACAGCGAC
>JABLTR010047866.1_pt1 | contig 21883 bp, 16 predicted proteins | sample 7160071 | NCBI WGS metagenome assembly JABLTR01 (sample SAMN14651230, study PRJNA627086) | human gut metagenome | isolation source: feces | host: Homo sapiens | reverse complement strand
ATCATATTTTTGATTTGTTGATTATAATCCGTAATAAAACGCAAATCACGGTTAGTAATAATCCCTACCAATTTACGATTTTCAAGCGTATCAACAATTGGTACACCAGAAATACGGTAAGTCGCCATCAAGTTTTCAGCTTCTTCAATTTTATGATTTGGAGTCAAGAAAAATGGGTCTGTAATAACACCAGATTCTGAACGTTTTACCTTATGAATTTCTTCAGCTTGTTCCTCAACAGACATATTTTTGTGAACCACACCAAGTCCACCTTGACGGGCCATTGAAATAGCCATTTTTGAGTCAGTTACGGTATCCATAGCTGCAGAGATAATCGGAATATTCAAAGTCAAATTTTTAGCCAACTTTGTCTTCATACTCACCTCATTAGGTAAAACATGAGACTCCGCTGGAATCAGCAATACATCATCAAAAGTAAATCCTTTTTTCAAAAACTTAGTTTCCCAGTTTGACATCGAAAATATTCCTCCATTATCGCGCTATATAAAGTATATAGCTATATTTCTATGGCCATCGCCAATTTTTTATTTTTACTATTCTACCACTATTCCCCAAGCATTTCAACAGTAGGAAATAGTTTAAATAGGAAAAAAACTAAAATTTAGCCAATAATTACCTTATTATTTCATAATCTCACCTTAAATATGGTAACATATATTATACATGGTAAAATTCAATGGTTAAAAATTACATTTTAACTTTAAAAATAACAATTATATTTGACTGATAATTATTTTTTGCCAAACTGAAATAAAGACTGATTCTTATCATTGTAAAATATTAATAAGAAAGTTTATTTATTCCTCCCAACACAAAGAAAGCTATAAATTAGAAATGAAACTGAAAAAATCCCACATTATTTCCCTAATTCTATTTTCCGGATTACTACTTGTCGAACCCGTACTAGCCGAAGATAATGTCACCTCTGACAATCATCCGATGGGCTATTTTATCAAGCAAGAACAGGAGCAAAGTCAACAGGCATCTGATGAAACTAGCAATCCTACCACAGATGAAACTCCAAATATTAGAGCACGCTCATTTGCAGCAGCTCCGGCAGCAAGCGCCCCTTCCAATCTCTCTTCCACTGATAACTCACTCCCTAGACAAGATGCTGTAGATATTTCAGACTACCAAAACTGGATGGTTCAATCTGATTTTAACGCTTTGAAATCAGAAGGGGTTAAAACAGCTATTATCAAGTTAACTGAAGGAACAAGTTATCTTAATCCAAGTGCTGCAAAACAAATTCTGATGGCAAAAAATGCTGGACTGACTGTAGCTACTTACCACTTTGTATATGATCCAACAAAGATTCAAAACGAAGCCGCCTTTTATGCTCAAAGCGCTAAAGCACTCGGTTTATCTACCAATACCGTGATGATTGAAGATGCGGAAGCCCCTTCACAATATTACAATTGGACAGCCGTATCACAAGTTTTCAAAAGCACTATGAACAAAGCAGGCTTCAACAATATTCGCTATTATACTTCACAAGGTTGGGTGAGTTCAGGTGTTATGAATGCTTCAACTCTTGGAGCCAAAAATTTATGGGTTGCTCAATATCTCTATGGAAAACCAAGTAATCAAAATCTTAAAAATACAGACTACGGTTCTTGGCAATATACGAGCCAAATGTATTACCAAAGCACTCCAAACTTAAGAAGTCACAATCTAGATACTTCAATTGATTATAATAATATTTTCAATGCTTCACAAGGACTTCAAGACGTTTACCGCTTGTATAACGCAAATACAGGAGAACACTTCTACACTCTCAATTTTGCTGAGAAAACAAACCTACAAAACGTTGGTTGGCGTTATGAAGGAATCGGTTGGCTATCTTCTTCTTCTGGGTCCCCTGTTTACCGCGTCTACAACCCCAATGCCAAAGGTGGCGACCATTATTATACAATGAGTAAATGGGAAGCACAGCAGCTGGTCAACAAGGGATGGAGATGGGATAATAATGGAGCCCCTGCCTTTTACTCTAATGGCTCAAAAAATCTCTATGTAGCTTATAATCCAAATGCTTCTTCTGGCTCACACAACTACACCACAAGTTCATATGAGCAAAACAGCCTCCTTAGAAGCGGCTGGAAATATGGTGCAGTTGCATGGAAAGTTAATTAAATTAAATTAAATTAAATTAAATAAAACTAAGAAAAGCTTTTCTTAGTTTTTTTATATTCAGAATTTGATTGATTACTTTAGGCTAAGACTTTAGAATTAAGTAAAAATTCCAAAGTTATCATTTGGAATATCTTTTACTTATTTTAAAATTTCAATATCGTAAATAATGTATCAAAAATCAAAAGACTGTTTGAGATTATTATGATTACCGCCGAAGACAAAGCAACTGTCTTATAAGAAATGACTTTCAGCTCAAAATGCTCATTTCCCGCAAATAATGGAAGTAGAAAAAGCATCGGTGTAACATAACGTCCCTGAACTCCACCAATTGCCCCATTGATGGCATTCGCCCCTGAAGAATATCCTGTAAAGAAGTTTATATAAAGAGCAACTATGTTCAAAACAAAAAGCCCCAAAGCACCATAACTAATTAATGGATCTTTAACAAATTTTGTTTCCACAAAAGCAGCGGCTAAAATTAATATAAACCATACACTCGTAAGCCAAAAAGGCATCATATTGTGCGTAGCTAATGGCTGAACAAGAACGGTGTTGATATCCTGAACATTAATATTAGGATTAAAGTTATATGAAAAATTCATAAATAATTTATAAATAACTAAGCCCAAACCACCATATCGACGAGCATATAAAATTCCACCAATTAAAACAATAATTAGAACAACAATACTTGTCGTAAACCTAGCCCGTTTAGAAAGTCTTCTAATAATATTTTTTGTTTTCCCTCTCATAAATATAGATAAAATAATTATCGGGAAAATAAGAATTAAAAGTTTAATATTAGTTTTTGCTGCAAAGTACACGGCAATCGAACTAATAATCATTGGGAGTAAATTAAAAGGTGTTATCTTCCCTTTATCCACCATATTAATCCCCACAGCTACAAGAAAAGCCGCAAGAATTAAAGTTAAACCATCGTAAGAAAGACTAGAGAAAGTATTCATTACAACAGGACTAAGCCCTATTATTGTAAATACTAATTTCCCCCTTCTAACATACTTGATGATAAAAAACAATATTAAAGTATAGACAAACATCGACAAAAGTCGAGCGCACACAATCATCATTCCCATTGAAGGATAGATATGATAACCCAACCAAACCCCTGCGGCTGGAACTATGTGACCTAAAAAATTGTAGGATAATACTTTAGGATATTCAGTAGAGCGAGGAAGTTTATTCATTGGCATTCTTTGAACTTCAGTTTCAAAGTATTTTTTAAAATAATCTCCGTTCTGATAGGCTGGTTTTTGATTAACAAATTGATTACCAAACCATTTTGAATTCTCGCCGTAGACTGTTATATCTGTGGTCAAGTGCACAATATTACTAGAATTTACAAAATGATAAACACCATCTGGTTCGTTAAAGAACGGCATTCCAATGGATAGGATAATTCCAAAGAAAAGAGCAATTGACAAATAAAATTTGTGGACTTTCTTTTCTATTACTTCTGCATTAAATGATATTTTAGATTTTTCACTATGTCTTTTTTCATTATGTCTTTTGTTTAAGTGATAATCATTTCTTCTATATCTAACTGTATCCATATTACACTAACCTCACTAAAATACCACCAATAACCACAATTCCTAAAATAAACAATAATAATGGGAAAATTATTGATTTCAGAGCACTAAAATGAACCTCTTTTTGAGGAGTGACAGCTAAAATATTGTACTCATTTGTCCCTGCACCATAGTCTGGAATAAGACCATTTAGTTTAAATGATTGGTTGCTTGCTGTCTTCATACTAGTTTTAGTAAGTTGGCTACCATTAGGCGAAACTACATTTTCTGAAAAAATAGAAAAATCAATGGGTGTTTTATCAACAGAGTAGTTAGTAGGAGCGGCAACCTGATAAAGGAAATAATCTTTTCCTTCTCCCAAACCAAATAATTTGATTAAAGATTGATTAATTTTGGTATCACGTTCATAATCATAATTGAATCTTGTATTATTCAACTCAATTGGAGATACATCATCATCACCAAAAACATATTGGTTCCCACCTCTTAATAAAGTATAGCTTGTAGGAGAAACTGTAGACAAATCTTGAATTTCGCTCCATTTCCCTTGACTATCATATAGATACTTTTTACCACCCACATTCTTCCCTAAAATATAAACAGCATCTCTAACCATCTTATTTTTATTTGCATCCACTTCAACAAAATTTATACCAGTCGTATTCACTTTGGGAGCAGACGAGGTAATCTGAGTTCCAGTTGTCTGAGAAATCACATTCGCCGTCATTCCAAAATTATTGTCTGGGGAGTTGAAAGCCTTAATTGGAACATTCATTTTTGTAGTATTCGTACTTGTTCCTTGTTGAATTGATACATTGTTTACATAGACAACAGGGGAAAGATGAGCTTTTATATCAATAGAAACATCACTATCTGTTGGTGGAATTGTCAATTCATACATGTTAATCTGCCAAGAAATAAGAACGCTACCTATCGTATCTGCTATTTTGCTTAGTTGTTCAGGACTAGCTAAAGGGTCAAAAGTTACTCCTGGATTAATAATAGGTGGTATTAATGAAGTTACAGTATTTGGAAGTGATGTTTCATCAATAACAATATTTGCATCAGGACGGAGGTCAATCTTTGTAGGCGTAGTAGGGTTTAACATCTTTTTACTTACTTTTAGTGTATAGTGTAATTCTTGATTTAACTCCACTGTTCTCGGCTGGCTGCTTTTAGAATTACCCGAAGCAAAAGAAAGTGAAATCCCTAAACTATTTGTATCTACTTTAACTTCACCCATATCTGGAGTAACCGTAATTAACTTTATAATACCTTTACTGCTTCCATCAACAATAGCTGTCAGACCTGTATTCACTTTCGCTGATGCTCTCCCCTTAAGATCTGTCGTTACATTTCCTCCGTTAGGAGCCTGAAATCTAACAAAGTTGCTAGGAGGATTAAAAGACATAATGTCTGTTCCGTTATTTGTTTCGTTTATTGATTGAAGAAGTGTAAAATTTGTACTAAAAAGCGTTGAAATTATCGTCTGTGCTTCACTATCAGTATGTTTATTACCTTCCCCAACTGTTAACCCAGCAACAACTATCACATGTTCCGTGTTTTGTGATTCTCTCCAAGCAGAAGAGTTTGTCACTTGGCTAGAAAACTTACCCGACATAATAGCTTCGTAAGCCGTTTGATAATTTCCTGCCAAAAATGCTCCATTTTGAATGGGATCTCCTGAAGAAGTAACTTTGATTGATAAATTCGTAGTCAAAGTTTTATCCGAAGCACTTACAGTATGTCCTTCATAGAAAGTAAAGAGTAATAGCCCCATCACTCCAATAAGAGTAACTAAGAAGTTTACCTTTTTATACATTTTATTCTCCAATCGTTTAGTATTAGGGTTATTTTTTACTTACAATCTTTTTGACTTCAATAAAAAGACTGGATTTCAATAAGATATTAAGAATTATATATATTATAGCACCAATCAATACTTGAAATATAAGATTATGCATATTCATCTTCAAAGAATTGTTTAAATAGAAAACAGCTCCAAACATCACTGCACCAGATAAAAAGTATTTCCAGCAAGATAAAATCATTGGAATTATCTCAAAGTCATTTCTCAAAATATAAAATTGATAAATCGTCACTGAAGCCTCGGCAATTACTGTCGCAATCATTGCACCAGTGAGCCCCAAAAGAGGAATCAAAGCAAAATTAAGTAAAATATTAAGAACTGCACCAATTGTTACCGAAGTTGTGAATTCTCTCATCCGATTTAATGGAAGAAGGTACTGAATTCCCAAAACATTACTCCAAGCAATGAATATAATAATTGGGGCTTCCATCATTAGCAAAGGACCAACAGCTACCCATTTAGGGCCGAAAAAGAATCCTGCAAAATTGAGTGCTATTCCCATAACGCCAAACATTATCGGTACAGCAAGCCCAGTCATAAGGACGAAAGATTTTTTTAAAGTCTCTTGAACTTCTTTAATTTTACCTTTTGAAAAAAGATTTGAAACATGAGGCAACATGACTACACCTAAAGAAGTGACAATGCTCAATGTTACTTTAATCAGACTATCCGATTGACTAAAAAATCCCGATGCCGTTTTCCCATCAAAAATCCCAATCATCGTTTTGTTTGCAATTGTATAAATCTGTGTAGCAATTTGCGGCAAAAAAAGTAATAGTGTGGGTTTTAAATGATGTCCTAATGCTAATTCTTTCCATTTGGGAGCGAAAATTTCCTTGCGCAAATATGGCCAAAGTGAAAGATTTCCAATCAATGATGTTCCGGTAATGATTAAAACATAAATGGGCAAATCCTTTGGACTCTTAATAAAAGTAAAGATGAAAATAACTGAAATAATAGAGACAATAAAATTACGCCCTACTGTTCGCTTGAAATTTTCCACTCCCATAAAATACCAAGAAATATCAAAAGCCGCAGCGATAATAGCGATACTCTGCAAGAGATAAATCTCAAAATCCTGTTTTTGAAAGGCTAAGAAAATACAGAAAATAAGAAAAGAGAGAGCAATGGTACAAAATCTCAAAAATGAAATTTCCCAAAAAATTTGGCTTCTCTTTTCTTTATCAGATTGATGATATGCAATCTCTCGATTTCCATAAGTTGTTATCCCAATTGAACCAGCTAATACAAAGTACTGAATAATTGCATAGGTAAATGTATTTAAACCTATAGCCGTTGTGCCAAGCACCCTAGAAATATAAGGAATCGTGATAATTGGAATAATCACAATCAATAATTGGTAAGAGCTATTCAGAAGATAGTTTTTTAATACTTTCAATCTTTAAATTCCTTTTCGACAGCTTTTAAAGCTGCATTAAAGACTTGGTCCATATCATAATACTGATAGTTACCCAAACGACCACCAAATATTACTGTTTTTTCATTATCTGCTAATTTACGATATTTCTTAAAGAGTTCCGAGTTTTTCGTATCATTGACAGGGTAATAAGCTTCCTTCGTACGATCCCAATCTTGAGGATATTCCTTAGTGATGATTGTTTTATTTTCATCACCTTTTTTATCAAAGTGACGCCATTCCATCACGCGTGTAAACGGAGTCTCAGCATCTGTATAATTGATAACAGCATTTCCTTGTTTGTTGTCAGTTTCAAAAGTTTCTGATTCAAAACGAACAGAACGATATTCTAATTCACCAAGTTCATAATTAAAGTATTGGTCAATCATTCCTGTATAAACGATTTTAGGAAATTCTGCTAAATATTCTTCTTTATGTGAGAAAAAGTCAGTATTTACTTGAACATCGATCAATTCAGAGTCCAGCATCTTATCAAAAATTGCTGTGTATCCATCCACTGGAACTCCTTGATAACGATGATTGAAATAGTTATTATCAAAGGTATAACGAACTGGTAAACGACGGATAATAAAACTTGGTAATTCTGTAGCTTTACGCCCCCATTGTTTTTCTGTATATCCTTTAATCAATTTTGTATAAATATCAGTACCAATTAAAGAGATAGCTTGTTCTTCAAGATTTTTGGGGATACCAGAAAGACCAGCAGCAACTTTTTGCTCCTCAATCTTTGCAGCAGCTTCTTCTGGAGTCTTCACTCCCCACATTTGATAGAAAGTATTCATATTAAATGGGAGATTGTAGAGTTCACCTTTATAATTAGCAACTACTTGGTTAATATAGCCATTAAACTCGGTAAATTGATTAACATAATCCCAAACTTCTTTATTGTCTGTATGGAAAATATGTGCCCCAAAATCATGAACATTAATGCCATTTTCTTTATGGGTATACATATTCCCACCAACGTGCGCGCGTCGTTCTATAATCAAGCTACGCTTTCCACGTTTAGCTGCTTCATGTGCGAAAATTGCACCATAAGGTCCTGCACCAACAATTAAGTAATCATAGTTTTTTGTATTATATTTCATTATTTATTCTCCTCAAGAACTTTATCTGCTTTTTTTAAGGCCTCACTTAAAAAATAACCTGAACGGATTTTTTTACCCATCTTTTGAACATTGATTACCATTTCATTATAATCTTGTTCTGAAATTTGTGAAAGCTTTTGGGGTAATTCTTCTAAATTATCTACAACAAATCCGAGATTGTTTTCTACAATAAAAGAAGCTAATGCAGCTTGCTTCCACATTATCACTGGAAACCCTGCCGCTAAATAAAGGGATGCTTTATGTGGATTATTATATTTTTGATATTGTCCACTAAGCCCTACACCACCTACAACACTGTCACCATCCCAGACCAGACCGTAAGAACCAGATAATTCTGTTAAGATCTGATTACTTGGATAACTTCCGTTATAATGGATAGATTGTAAATTTTGTAACTCATCACTTAAGCCAGGGCCATATAATTCTAACTTTATATCCGAAACTTCAGCCAATTTAGTTAGATAAGCTGACTTTTCTTTTCTCAAATTCCCTGCTATAATAACTCGATTGCCAAATTCCCCCCCTTTTCCTAGTGGACCATTGTGCAAATAATCGAATATTTCAAGATTTACTATTTTAGAAGCAGCAATATTTTTTTCAATTAGCCACTCCTTCATCTTGTAATTATGAGAAATTATACAGTCGGCCTCCGTAAGAACCTTCGTAGAAGCAGTTTGAGATAAAAGATTATTTTGAAGTTGATAATTTGGATCCCTTAATTCTTCTAAATCATGTATAAGTATAATATTAAGTGATTTATTTTTTTTCTTAGTTTTATTAACCTTATTAATCACATAACTTTCTCCCAATTGATTAGGAGGGAAATTTTCTACAAAGGTTGCTTGTTTTAACGGTAAAACCTTACTATAACCACTTATTATAGTAAATATGGCATTTAAATATCGATTAGCAGATAATCTTTTCCCAGCTATCTTAATTTTCTTAAAACCATATTTATCAAATATTAGGTTTGCATCCTCCTTAGCTTTTGCACCCGCAGTATTATTTTCTTTATAATTAAATCCAATATAATATTTTTTCATATTCAATCCTTTTGTTGTTCATCCATTTAATTTCTTTTATAAAGCATGAGGGATTTTCTCATCTATAATTCATAAGAACTTTTTTCTGAAAATTTATCCGCTAATGCTTGATTTAGCTGTGTTTTTACTTTCTCAAAATTTTCAGTATTATCCGTATCATTAAAACATATAAGTTTAATATCAGATTCTAAGATCTTTTTATAGTCTACAGTATCATTTATTTCCTGATAAAGCCCAACTTTTTTGATATTGCATGGATAAAACCGTCCAGTAATTTTTAAATAGTCTTCCAACAGCAAAATTGAAATATCTTCGTGAGTTCTAAATTTATTCTGTGATGTTTTGTCAAAAGGTTCCGATACATACTCTCTTAACTCTCTAAAGGCATCTTTTTTTAGAGGGCGAGCTAAGTGAGTAGGGTAAAATCCAATATGCCTTTTTAAAAGTGCTATCAAAGGTGAGAGATAGATGTTAAATAATACCGCTTTTGCTCCATTTTTGATACTTAAGCTTTTTTTAGTAATAAATTTCTTATTGATTGGCAATTGATTTATAGTTAATGAATTGTTAAAAATAACACTATTAAAGGCATCAACTGGTAATACTGGAGTATACATATATTGATATAAAGGCAGATTATTTTTAAAAAAATCTGAGGGTTCTGTTTTAGAATTTAAAAATATATCATCATTAAAATAAACAAAATTTTCCGAAAGACCTGGAATTCTATCCAAATTTAGATCTAAAACGTTACTATTGAATGTTGGTAGATACTCTTTAGGAATATAGTCATCATGTTTTACAATGTTAATTTTAGGATTAGTCGTGTCTAGCCATTCTGGAACATGCCCCCAAGTTACTAAATGTATTTTGTTAACCCACGGAGCATATCGTTCTATTGCTCGAAACCAATATTGAAAATTATCCATATTTCGATAACGTGCTTCACTGTTTCGTGAATCCAGCTTTTCACCACTATATTTGGCTCTTTCTTCCAGCCATTTCTTATCTGTACTATCTAAATAAGTTACTACAAAATCAATTTTTTCTAAAGTTTTATTCATTACCAGACTCTGTTCCAAGTATATGCTCCCATTCAATCGCAATTTTTTCTAATGAAAAATCTTTAGATCTCTCTTTAGATTTTTTACTCCAAAATTCTCTTTGGTTCTTATCTGAAATTAACTGCATCAATTTATCTGAGATTTCTTTTATATTCCCATTTTCAGCAACAAGGCCATATTGTTCATTTTTAAGAATTTCATCACTTCCTGTTTGTGAGAATGCAATTATAGGAAGACCATAGTTCATTGCTTCTACCAATACTAAGCCAAAGCTTTCAAATCTTGATGTCATTAAAAAAATGGAGCTATTTAAATAATGATTTGTTAGTTCTTCTCCATTTTTCGGACCTACCCATAAAATTTTATTCGTAAGCCTATTTTTTTCAATCAATTTTTTAAATTTTTTGTTGTCCCTTCCGGAACCAGCTACTCTAATTTTCCAGTCGTCAGGCAAACTTTTCGCTATCTCTATTAAATAGTCCAAGCCCTTATGCAAAATATCAATCCGTCCTACCCATGATATTATTTTTTTATTCAAGTCCACAACTTTATTTGTATCATTTAATGTAAGTGGATTATGCAAAACTTGAACCTTTTCAAATCCGCGGTTTTCTAGAACATTTTTTTCCTCTTGAGTTAGTACAATCAACCGATCACACCCCCTAAGACCATCTAAAAATTGATTTTTGCTTTTCGCAAGATGATAAGTTTCATAATGGTTGAGATCCAGATGCAGCCACCCTATTAATTTCATTTCAGGAAACATTTGCTTTAATTTTTCAGCATAAATAATCCATTGTTCAACTAATACAATTGTAGAATATTTATTTTCTCTCACATACTTTACTAGATTTTCAAAATGTTTATCATTGGGGCGTGTAATCATATCAACAGTTCTTCTTAAAATATACTTGTTGATTCCCGTCTGTATAAGTAATTTTTGAAAACGCCAATTATTCAAAGACTTTTCAGGAAAAATAACTTTTTTAAAAAGAGGATAGTAACTTTCTGTTTCTCTAAAAGAAAATAAATCGATGTCGTGGTTTCTTCTGCTTAATTCATTTACAATTACACTTTGAACTCTAGCCACGCCACCAATTCTTAAATCTCCAATAGCAAATAATATCTTATTTTTCATAATTATCTTTCTTCATAGTGAGCCGTCAGTTAAATAATATCAGCTTACTGATTTTAGTCAAATTTTTCTACTTATTTTCAAGTCTAAATAGAATCGAAAAATTAAACCTTATAAATACTATTTTTTCATCCTTTTAACAGTATTCAAAAGTCCGCGCTCTACAACTCGCCAAGTTTTATTTGTTTGAACAACGTTACGGAATTTAACTGCAGGATTTATGATTTTTCCACCAGTTCTAACCAGCAGTCTGCTCAATGATAAAATTTCAGGATCTTTATCGATTCCTTCAGCTCTTAAATAGTTTGTGAAATTTAAAGTTTCTTTTTTTCGAACGTCTTTTTCTGGAATTGATAAGTTAACAACATACTGAGCAAGAATGAGTTCTGAAAATCTTTGTTTCAGCACTTTTTTTACTGCTGGATTTGTTTCTTCTGGTAATTCTTTAATAAAACTCCACTCATGTTTTAGCATTGCTAAATGCATTGCACGATTTTTAACCATATTTCCAATCGCCATGCTTTGTGTCCCAGAATTTACTCGATAAACATAGACTGGAAAATCCAAGTATACTTGCGTTTTCACAAAAGGCAGTGGGAAAGTGATATATTCAACGTCAACATAGAACATTTTTTCATCAATCTTAATCTCGTTATTTTTTAAGATTTCTGTCTTATAAGTCACAGTGTGCATTGGTGGGATTTTAATTGACTCTATGATTTCTTCATATTCATTAATCTGATGACTCTTTATGTTCAACTCCATCATTAAAGTCTCATCTTTTGTTACTTCATCATGCTCAAAATATGGATTATTAATTAAATCTACATCTGTTTTTTTCAAGAAATCAACTAATTTTACAAGATTCTCTGTTTTTACCCAGTCATCTCCGTCTACTACTTTAAAGTATTTACCTGTTGCTTCAAGAATCCCACGATTAATAGTGGAACCATGTCCGCCATTCTCTTTTTCTATAACTCGAATTGTCTGCGGATATTTTTCATGCCATTTAGTTGCAACTTCAACCGTCTTATCCTTAGAGCCGTCACTTACAACAAGAATTTCAATGTCATCGACAATCGCATTGTCCAGCAAAAAAGGCATACATTCATCAATATATTTTTCAGTATTATAACTTGGCACTGTAATTGTCAATATTTTATTCATGTTTTTCCTTTTTTTCTCCATCATCAATTTTCTTTTTCAACAAGGATAACTCTTGTACTAAATTTTTTATTTCTTTTTCAGCAGATATCAGAGAAATTTGATATTTCAAACAGATAAATAATAAAGCACCTACCAAGAAATATAAAGCTAATGAGGTTAATGTTCCAATTCCCAACAGGTGTGCAATACTTGTACCCAAATCTGGAATAATCGAACCAATCAGCAATATAAGAGCTAAAATGAACCATTTTAACATATGTCTTATTTCTGCTCTATCTTTACGAACCAAACGAATCGTATAGATAAAGAAGAAAGCTGCCAAAATAATTGCTAAGATACGAAGTTGAATAGGCATTACTTACTCTCCTTTCCTAATAACGAGCTCGCAATAATCGCTAAAGATACGCTTATCATATAACTTATTCCTTTTACCATGTTAATACTTGAAACACCCGTTGTCCGTTCAAACATTTTTACCCCCACCTCTTTGACACGAATGTTCTTAGAGAATAAATGCATATAACTTTCAGGCTCTGGATATTGTCTTGGGTATCTATTAACAAATTGCTCTATCACTTTACGGTTACCTGCGCGATATCCACTGGTAACGTCTTTGATTTTAATTTTTGAAGACATATAAATGAGTGAGGATAAAATTTTTATTCCCATTTGACGTGATTTTGAAGACTTAAATTCAGAATTACTTTCATCTAAAAATCTAGAACCAACGGTAAAATCAGCTTCATCCTTCAAAATAGGTTCAATCAAGTTTGGTAAAGAATGGATATCATGTTGACCATCCCCGTCAAATTGAACTGCTATATCGTAAGCGTTTTGTAAGGCATACAGATAGCCTGTTTGAACAGCTCCACCGATACCAAGGTTTTGAATCAATTCAACGTGGTTAATGTTGTTTGCTTTCAAAATTTCTTCTTCGTTATCAGTAGAACCATCATTTATCACTACGTAGTCTAATTGATAAGGACAACTGGCTTGATAGTCCTCTACAATTTTTAGATTTTCTAATATTCCCTCACCTTCATTGTAAGCTGGGATAATTAGTAAAATTTTCATTTTTTTGTCATCGGACACTGTTCCAAGTTCTCCTTATAAATAAACATTAATTTTGTACTTCTTTATGTACATTTTTCTAATATAAATTTTACCACAAATTTACTTATTTTTTTTACCTATTTTCAAACGGTAGGCGATAATTACTTTAATTTTCTTAAAAATCATTTTAACTAAGTCGCGCAACTTCGTTTGGGTTAGGTCAGTTTCGACGGAACGCAAGAGTCTATTTGCCGAAAAATTAGCAACAAATCCATTATTTGTTTGGATTTGAGAAATTCGGAAATCATATCCATTTGCCCATGAAGTATAAACAAGTAAACGCTCAAAAGCGTGTAAAATACTATTGTAGGGAAGAGGTTCTTCTGGGACCGCTGCTTCAATATCAACTTTTAGTAAGTTATTCAAAGCTTGTGGACGATACCAAATCATTGTTCCATAACTCATGACATAACTATCTTTTTGTTTCAAGTCTCTCGGATTTTCAAAGTTAATTTTCTTCCATATTTCTTCCATATCTGGCCAAATATCACGTTCAGTAATATAAGTTGGTCCGTAAAAATGTTCGAAAAATGAGGGAACGTCCGCAATCATCAAGCCAAGTTTCGGATTTTTTTCAAATTCTTGAAAAATTGCTTGTGCTGGTTTCAGCAATGAATATTCGATATCTCTTCGCCAAGATTCTCCTACAATCCAATCATTATCTTTAGATTTTTTGGTATGAAAATGTCCGCAAAGGTCATAATCTGCCATTAATTCTGAAATTTCCATCCACGGCAGAACATCTCGCCCTTTATTTCCAGTTACCAAAACTTTTTTGATTTGGTTTAGCGGATAAGACTTTATGATTTGTTCGTATTTATCTTTTGTATCTGTTGTGATAAAAAGGTCATAATCTTGAACATATTTATCAAAATAATCAAGATATTCTGGGATTAAATCAAGGTAAAAAGCATGAAGGTGAATTGCAATTTTCAAGTTGCTTTTTTTGTTTGTTTCGGTAGTAAGTTTGAGTGTTTTTTCTTCCAACATGTACTCGCGGTCTGGATAATCAACCTCTGTCATGTGATTAACAATAAGTTCTATTGGATAAGTCGTTTCTTGTTTTAAGCGATCAATTACTAAAGGAGTATAAATATTATCTGCACCATAACTAAAGGCTTTGATTTTTAGAAAAGGAATGTGACGTTTTAACAGTTCAGGTAAATTGAATACGGAAAAATCATGGACAAGCATACCTGCCCACTCTTCTTTACGTGTATCAAAAATTACTCCTGATTTAAAGCCAGCATCTTCAAAATATTTCGTCATTGCTGTTTCATATTTTACAATGACTTCTACAACATCATCTAAAACTTCAATATTTGTCCAAAAATCTTCAAAAGCTTTACTTTTTACAATGTTTTGTTTGTAATTAACAAAATAACTTTGAATATGATCTGGTAAAACAATTGCTTCACGGTCTTCCCATGGTTTTACTTTATGACTTCGGTTATTAGTAATTCCCCAGAAATCAACATTTGAATCTTTATTAAACTTAGAAAAAATTCCTTCGAAATCGTAAACTGGTCCAAAACAAGTATCATTCATGATTGTCACCGAATCATAGGATGCAAGTTTTTCAAATCCATAATGTTTCATCGCTTCTGACCAAGCAACAAAGTCATAGCCCTTATTTTCACGTTGCATAAAACCGTCAATGAGATTTTGCCTTGTCAGTGTAGCTAAGGCATTTTCATCCATTAAACTATTTGAAATGAAAAAGACTTCATCAAAATTTTGTCGTAAATGTTTCAATTGGTAAATAACGTGGTCACTCAACTCGTTATTTCGGTTAAAATGTACGTATAGTAATAATTTATTGTTCATTTTTCTTTCCTAAGGGGTGTATCACTTTGTTTATTAGCCGATATGCAAAAGAATTAGTAATTTCAGAAATCACTTTTTCTTGATTAGCAATATGGGTATCTTTGTCAGCTATTGTTTTCTTCATCGCTTCTTCTTGTTCAAGATACTCTTGAGCTTTATCAGCAAGTTGTCTGTCTCTATCAATTTGTAAGTTTTGATAATTATCTACCCAAAGTAGTAAGTTGTTTTGGAGCGCTTCTATCAGTTCTGACGGAATTTTTTTACTGTACTTATTGGTAATATAAAAATACGATTGATAATAGTTTTCCCAATTTCCTCTTTGACTCAAGGATTGTTCTAAAACGCGATAATTCAATTTTGTATTTGAAACAAAAATAGGTTTTGCTCCATTATTAATGATTAATCCTAACCAAAAATCATAATCTTCAAGTGTTTTATTATTTAAAGATTCATCAAATTTTATGTCAGCAATTTTTGAGGTCCTAACCAATGACGAAGCATCAATCAGATTTCCCTCTAGTTGTTTTTTAAAGCTATATTCTAAATCTGGGCGAAGAAGGTCTTTTTGAGCATTAAAATCCCATAGCTGACAATAGGCAATATCTGAATCTGTTGCTAACAGCTCTGTCAGTAACTTTTCAATATGGTCAGCATTAAGAAAATTATCACTATCAACAAAAAGTAAAAAATCGCCTGTGCTCTTACTTAAAGCATCATTTCGTACAAAAGCTAGACCTCTATTTTCTCCTGAAAAATAATGAGTTTCAGCAAATGGTGATTCTTCAAGCACTTTTGAAATTACTGCACCAGAATCATCTGTCGACCCATCATTAAAAACTAGAAGTTCAATGTTCTGATGAGTTTGCGCAAAAATACTACGTAAGCATTCTTCAATAAAGTTTTCGTGATTGTAGCATGTCACTGCGACTGATACTTTTTTGTCCATAATTCACCTACTTAAAGATATAATGTTCTATTCCTGAACGATATTCATCCATCGGAAGTTGTAAATGGTAAGATCTGAGCATTGTAACACTCAAATTCAACACAAGTGCCATGACACTAACCGAAAGAACAATTCTTCTTAGCCAAGCTCCGGAAGTTTTTACTGAAATTTTTTGGGCTAAAAGAGTTAAACTAGGAGCCAAAAGTAAGATAAAGACTGTAAAGTATCTTCCTTGTGGTCCGGTAATAACATGTTCGGTAAAGGCTGGGTCAATTGCAAATTTAAATAATACACCAAAAAGATTGATTAGGTTGATTAATAAGCCTAACCAAGCAAACCAACGAGGAACTTGCTCTTTTGTATAAGATAAGAACAAAAGAATTAAAGCGCCATACTGAATAGGATAAAACCAAGCTGGAATTGCTACTGTTGAAGTCCCACTAATGACTTGCGTGGTTAATACAGAGTAGTAAGGTTCCATAAAAGTATAGAGGAACTTACTTATCACTAAGCGTAATTGGTCATGGTATTTGAAAATATAGAGCAAGATTCCTAAAGCAAGTAAAGCACCACCGCCAATTAGAACTCGTAATTTTGTCAAACTAATTTTTAATTTTTTAGCTATAATGACTACAAAAACAGCTAAAACAAGCAAATAAAGCAATCGCGAATTAGCCTTTGAAAAATAAAGGGCTACTGACGGAAGAATAATTCTCAAGAAAAAATCTTTTAATAAAATCGGCTTGTTTTCTTTCAACTCCACCGCTAGATTAATTAATGTTGCACTTAGCCAAGCCAAAGCAACGTAATTATAGCAGTCATAGCTTAAACTTGTAGCAAATTGAATTGCGATAGGAGTAACAGAAATGATTGTAAAAATCATTTGGTAAGCCTTCAGCTTTTTGATGATGAAATACATCGAAATACTAAAGAAAATTAAATTAAAAAGTCTCGCAACTAGAACCATTGAGCCAATTGATGGATAAATCATATGTCCCAATTTTATCCCAAGTGCAGGGATAATGTGCATGATATCTTTATACCATTTTGTTCCTAGAGCTCGTTTATCTGCCACCTTACTTTTGGAAATTACTGGAAGCTTGGTTTCAAAAAAATTTTTGAAATAAGTTCCTTCTTTCATCATCGTAGTGACTGTTGTAAAAGGAAGAGACGCAGATTGGTAATCCTCAGCAGGAAAGCCAATTTTGCTTCTATCAACAACTGTGTTTGAGAGATAAGAAGATTTATCAAAATGATAACTAGAGTCTGGTTCAATAAAGAGTGGTTGAGCAACTGTAAAAATCAAACCGGCAACAAGAGCAATCATTAAAAAAAGACGTTCTGGTTTGATTAATTTCTTTGTTTGATTATTTTCTTTAACCAAAATTCCAATCTCCATTCCTCAAGAGTAAGCCACTTGCTGAATCTTTAGCACTGAGGTCATCTTTTGGAATGTCAAGGCGATTAATAATGATGATTTTTTCATCGGTGTCATAAGCAACCATTTCATCTTTTGCATTCCGCACAGAAACTTGTAGCTTGAGCTTTAAATTATTAACTTGATCGAGTTTGCATTCGTAAACAGCTCGTTTTTCACCTTGTCCTTCGGTGAGGTAATCCATCGAGTTATCATTGTAAATCCAAATATTACGGTCTGCATCTGTCAGAGAAAAGGCCACATAGGTTTGAATGTCTTGTTTTACAGTATAAGAAATTTCAAATTTAACACTTTGTTCTGGAGTTGTTTGTACAGGTGAAAGTAAATTCACTTTCAAATCGCTGACAAATTCTTCTACTTCTTCACTGCTATCTTCTTGTGCTGCTTTAAGTCGTTTTAAGTTATCCAGACTGTATTGGTTAGCAACTTTATCTACATTTCCTGAGACTTTAATCAAACCATCTTCAATAAGTACCGCTTTGTTACAATATTTTTTTACGGCATTCATATCATGAGTAACCAAGATAGTTGTCAGACCTGATTTTTTTCTTTCCAAGAAATAATCATTACATTTCCTTTGGAAAGCCTCATCACCAACTGCCAAAACCTCGTCCAAAACGAGCACATCTCCTCTGGCTTTAATGGCAACAGAGAATGCTAAACGAACTTGCATCCCACTAGAATAGTTTTTGAGCTTTTGGTTCATGAATTCATGTAGTTCTGCAAAATCAACGATTTCATCATACATTTCATCAATTTCTTGAGTTGAAAACCCAAGCATTGCACCGTTCATATAGACATTTTCACGTCCTGTAAGTTCAGGATTGAAACCAACGCCAAGCTCAATGAACGAAACCAATTTACCATTTACGGTCACTGTTCCTTTTTCTGGAACATAAATTTGCGAAATGATTTTTAAAAGTGTTGATTTTCCTGAACCGTTACGTCCAACAATTCCAAAAAAATCACCTTTTTCTACTTCAAAATCAATATCTTTTAAGACATGTTGTTCTTTATAACCTTTGATTCCTCTAAATCTGTTGACAAGAGTTGTCCGAAGGCTTGTGCTCGCTTCCGTTGGAAGACGAAAATACTTACTTACATGATCAATTTTTACTGCTAGTTCAGCCATTTTGTCTCCTTAAATTAAATAACTTCTGCAAACTTCTTAGAGTTTTTAGTAAATATCCAAAGTCCTAATCCAAAAACAAGAACAGGAAGGATATAAGGAATAATAATTACAAAAGGATTATCCCACATTTGCCATAGCGTTGGATTGGCATTGTTACTAAAAGTCAAAATATAGCGCATATCTTGAACGATTTGAGCCATTGGATTAAGCATCAATATTTTAGCAATTTCAAGATGTGAAGTTGAGATTTGTGTTACTGGATAGATGATTGGCGTTCCATAGAATGCTGCTTGCATCACTACTTCCCAGATTGGACCTAAGTCACGGAAATAAACAAATAGTGTTGAAAGAATAAAAGCAATTCCCATTGTAAAGAGAGTTAACTCAAAAAGGAGAGGCACTGCAAAAATTACAGTCCAACTCATGTGCACGCCATTGATGAGAGCAAAGATAATAACAACAACTAAAGAAATCATCAAATTAATGAATGCATTGGCCACAACAGAAAAGATAAGTACGGGTTTAGAAAAGTTGACTTTTCGTAACAAATCCCCACGACTAACAATTGAGAGCATCCCCATGTTTGTTGCTTCACTGAAAAAGTTCCAGATTGTAATCCCGAGTAAGAGGGCGACTGCAAAGTGAGGGATTGCTTCCCCAAAACGCATAAATCGTACAAAGACGAGATAGAGAATCAAGAAGAGCAAGATAGGTTTGAGGATAGACCATAAGTAACCTATAACACTTCCTTGGTAACGAAGTTTAAAGTCAGTTTTAATTAACTCTTTAAGTAGAATTTGATTTCTACGGCTGAAGAAATTCATTTGTTTTTTCCTTTGTATGCAAATTTTGTAATGATAAGTGTGCGAAAAATACTTGTATGATAATTTTTGTTTTTACGCAAATCATATCGGTCAAGAATCTGACGACGCTCAGCTTTTGATTGATTTAAAATATTGACATAGTCTGTCACTAACGCCTTGTCTGTTTCAGACAGAGCTGACAGATTTTCTGTCAGTAATTTTTGAGCTTGTTTTTGACTTGCTGTAATAAGCCACCAATATTTTTCAAACCACAAGTTAGGGTGTATCCATTTTCTTATGCGCTTTGCAAGAGTCCTTGCTCCCAGAACATTTGAATCATGCTGACGATAAAGGTGAGTGGGTTGGTCAATATAAACCAGTTCTCCAAGTGCTGCTGCCACTATCGCTAGATACCAATCATGCATGATAATATCATTTGTTGTTTGCCAGAGTTTCGCAAGTTCATGATTAATCATACTCGCACCACCGGTGACCGTATTTTCTGTCAGTTCTTGGACAAGGCTTGTATTAGCATGGTCAGATTGGCTACGAATCATTGATTCTGATGTGACATTTAAATCTTTATCCGTCACTTTCAAATCTGTGTAATACATGACTGGAATTGTATTATCGTGCTTCTTAGCTTCTTCTAACATTATTGTCAGTTTTTCTGGCAACCAATAATCATCTTGGTCAGCAAAAAAATAGAAATCAGCATCATTATTATTTATTACGAGTTCATGAAAAGATTTAATGACCCCAACATTTTCCGCTCGAATCAGTTTGATTCGGCTGTCATTATTAATAAAGTTTTCAATAATTTCGCAAGTTCCATCTTTTGAACCGTCATCACGAATTATTAAATTCCAATCAGTATATGTTTGTTTTTGAATACTTTCAATCTGCTCAGCGACGAACTTTTCGCCGTTGTAGGTTGACATTAATATATTAACTCTCATCTCCGCCTCTGGCTAGGTTCTCCATTTTCGTTTCAGACTCAGTCTTATCGGTAGAATTAGGAAAGAAAAGTTCCTCGTATTGGTCACAAATGTGTTCCCAAGTATATTTTTCTTCGATGATTTCATGAGCTTTGTTTTGTAATCTTTGTCGTTCATCTCCTGTCAAATTTTCAACTTCCGACAGAGTGGTCAGTAAATTTTCTTTATCAAAATAAATGACAGAATCACCCGCTGTTGTTCGGTTAAAATTCACTCCCAAAACAACATTGACAGCTGTTGACCACATGGCTTCAAGCAATCCAGGGTTTGTCCCCCCAACTTCATGACCGTGTAAATAAGCAAATGCTTGTTCACGTATATATCTTAATTCATTTTGGTCATAGACCGTTCCGACAAATTTAATACGGGAATCTTTATCAAATTGTGTTTTTTCACGTAATTCTTCAAAGTAGGCATTTCCTTCATGATTTGTAATAATCACAAGGTCACGCGTCGTTTTGCTTTGCATGAAAGCTTTGATCAAAGTTTCATAATTATTTTCTGGCACAAAACGCCCAACAATCAGATAATAATCATTAACTCTATATTTTACCAGAGTTTCCGATTCTGTCAAATCTGACTTGAATTTTTCTGTCCCATAAGCAATTACTTCAGACTTAACTTGCCCGTATTCGCTAGTGAGATATTCTTTAATTCCTGTGTTATCCGAAATAATCAAATCCGCATAACGCACCATTTTTTTCTCAGCAAATTTCAGATAAGAACGCACTGGGGCCGCCCATTTTGTTCTTTTCCACTCTAATCCGTCAGGGTTAACGAACAATTTCCCACCAAGTTTGTGAATTTTCTTGGCATAATGTCCAATAAAACCACCTGCCGTATTTCCAAGAATATAAAAAATTGGTGCTTCAATTTTTTCTTTTTTACAATATTTAAGCGCCGCATTAATAGCTAAAATATCATAAGCAATCACGCGAGCTGGTCCAATTTTGGGTACCTTAATAACAAAACAGTCTGCTCCAAGATAATCAAAATGTTCACCAGGTAGTGCCATGTCTGAATTCTCACTTTGACAAGCTACATGATATTTTATATTTTTATTATTTTGATGTTTGACGAGTTCTTCAACAAATGT
>JABLTR010017945.1_pt1 | contig 21929 bp, 20 predicted proteins | sample 7160071 | NCBI WGS metagenome assembly JABLTR01 (sample SAMN14651230, study PRJNA627086) | human gut metagenome | isolation source: feces | host: Homo sapiens | reverse complement strand
GTAGGCCTTCTGGGCCATGGCGACCACCCCTTCGACTCGAATTCTTGACGGCCTGAACAATCGTCAATATCGGTCGGAGGGGTGGCTTTGTAAAGCCGTTTGTCTCCACCCGCGTAGCGGGTGGTTTAAAGCTGGCCGCTGCGCGGCCAGCAGACTAAAGTCTTGAAAGAAAACCGCAGGTAGAAAGCCTGCGGTTTTTCATAAAACGCGGTTGTGCTTGGGGGTATCGGGCTAAACGTAGTAGATGGGCCAGTTTCGTGGCAAGCGCCGTCAACTGATTCCCTGGGGACATCTGGGGACGGAAGAAAACGGATCAATTGACTCTCTGAGGGCCATGATGCCCGTCATATCAACCGGCCATTCCAAAACTATGCCGGTTTACGGGGCTAAATCGCAAACCCCCAACCATACGCAATTCCGAAATAATAAAACCGCAGGTAAATGGCTTGCTCTATTTCGAAAAAAGCCGGTATGGTCTGCCTGTGCCAATCTAGCCCCGTAAACCGGCATAGTTTTGAAATGGCACCAAGACAGTATTGGTTCTTGCCTCGGCGCAACCGCCACTACAGCCCGTACTTCACGACGACGCGGTTGATGCGGCGACACCAGGGCTTGTACAGAGCGGCCAAGAACACGCAGGTCGCGAGGCCATGCGTGATGTCGAACGGCACCGCCGTAGCAAGACGCGCTATGGCGCCCGCCCACGTGAGCGGTTGAACAAAACCGATGATGTCATACGCGTTGATCACGACGCCATACAGCAGGCCCGACGCAAAGCCATACGCCAACAGCGCCGGCATTCGCACGGTTCCACCAGCGCGGTCAAACGCGCCCGCATGCGCCAGTGCGCCACCGATATAGCCCACCAGACCCCAGGCATACATCTGCCACGGCGTCCACATGCCCTGCCCAAAAAAGAAATTACTGGTCAGCGCCGCCAGCGCGCCGACCATAAAGCCGTTACGACGGCCGAGTGTCGCCCCGGCGATAATGGCGATGGCACTCACGGGTTTAAAGTCGGGAATGGGGCCAAACAAGATGCGCCCCGCCGCGGCTAACGCCGCCAGAACCAGAGTGGGCATAATCTGGCGCAGGCCCGGGCGCGACGCCTCGTAGCCTGCAAAGAACAGCGCAAGCACCAGCGCCACGACAACGAGCATGGCAAGCGCCGCGTGCTCAATACCCGCCGGCATCGCAGCAGCCATCACCACCGGCACCGCCAGGAGCAGCGGGATCTCCATATGTTGCAACGCACGCGACAACGGCAGCCTCCATCAGACAAATGCCCGTACATGGTAGCACGCGCAAAAAAAGAAGCCGACCAGTCCCCCGGTCGGCCCCGACAGCCATTCGTCTGTTATACCCGCTGCACAAGCGGCACCAAGCTCTATTCGCCCGTCACCTTAGCGGCAAGCGCCGCGGCAAAGGGGTCAAACAGCAAGCCGCCCACAACAACAAACGCCCAGCCACCCGTCACAAGACGTGCCCAGCGCGAAAAATAAGGCATGCCATTGACCACGCCAAAGCCCGTCTGAAAAGCAATCTCAAACAGTCCGATAAGGCAAAAGAGCAGCGTAGCGCCCACAACGGTTCCGCAGACACGCGCGCCGGGAGTACCTGGCTCAAAGCCAAAAAACTCGACGCACATGCCGACGGTTTTACCAAAGAGCGGCATAAAGCTCACAATTTGCGCAATGGCAATGGCTAGGGCAAGCTGTCCCCAAAAGCCCGTGACGCCTTGAAAATCGAGTGCGGCTTTTCCCTCGATAATCGGCAAAAACGAACACATGAGCAGAGGGTTGACGATGCCATTGAGGATCGTCACGACGGTGCTCTTTTTCAACGTCAAGTAAATCAACTCCTAGTATTGTGCCAACCGGCATCGAACAAACGGGGGCGTGGCACTACGTAAGCGAATCGGGCGAGGGCAGAAGCGGAGACGCCAGCGCCGTGGCGCCAAACAGAACGGCGCATCCCAAAAGAAGCGTTTCGTAGCTCTCGCCAATGCAGCAAGAAAGCACCACGGGAATCAAAAACGTCAATCCCAGCGAGACGGTACTCACCACACCGCCGGCGCTTCCCGCAAGGCCATCGCGCACGCCGGGAAGCATGTACGGCAGCGACTGGACGACGGGCCCGGCAACGGCGCTCGCGATGCCGATCGCAAACATCAGCCCTATCGAAGACGTGGAAATAAAGGCTTCCCCAGCCCACATGAGCACGCCTCCGGCGACCGCCGACAAAGCCATAAATGCACGGTAGTCCTTAAACTGCGCGCGCATATAGGGGCCGACCACGCTCCCGACAATCGATCCGAGGGTTACAAACGAAGCCAGGACTCCAGCGGTTTGCGGCTCGATCGAAACCTCGAGCGCCGATACCAAATAACCGGAGTACGCCGTAGCCGACGCGAGGGCGACTCCAAGTAGCACCGCCACAAGCCAAATCATCGGCATCTTGGCCACCGTTCCAAAAGCGCCCGCCATCGGCACGGAGTCACCGGCGCCGCCATCGCTTGCTGCACGCACGGCGTCCGCCGACGGCGCGACAAGCAGCCACAGCAGCCCAAATACCGCAAACAAGACAGCGGCGAGCACGTATGCCTGCCCAGCCGCCGCAAAGAGAGGAGACGTCGCAAGCGAGCAGGCAATGCCGGCGGAGCCCGCCGCATAAAACCACCCCATGGCGCGATCGGTGTCATCGCCAAAAGCAGGTCCCAACACCTTCAACGCAATGGCGTTGATGACGCAGGGCGCCGCGCCCAGCAGCATGCTCGCTGCAAACAGCGTCGCAAACGAGGAACACGCGACGCGCGCGACCGCCGCGGCCGCAGAAACCGCCGATGCGAAAAACACGAGCGCCTTCACGCCGCGACGATCGGCACAAACGCCTGCCGGCATACCAAACACCACGGCAGGAATAAACGGGGCAAACAGGACAGCCGAAAACTCGGCAGACGACAACCGCAGGCTCGACACAACCATGTGCGCCAACCCCGACACCTGGTACTGCGCGTAGTTGGCGGCAAACACGACGCCGCACACCACAAACAGCAACGCGTACTTCTCGACCGTCCCTTTGCTCACGTCAATCGCCCTAACTATGCCTCGTCCTTGCGATAGACAATACGCCCATCGAATATGGTTGTCTCGACCTCCAGCTCGCGAAGCGCCATCGGGTCCATCTCAAACGGGTTACCCGACAGGATAACGATGTCGGCCAGCTTGCCGGCGGCAAGACTGCCCAGACGGCGCTCGAAACCCTCGACATAGGCGGAGCCGAGCGTATGCGCCTGGAGCGTCTCGCCAAGCGTCAGCGCGTTCTCGCGGAAATAGCCTTCCGCCGGATGCCCATCGAACTCGCTGCGCGTCACCGCGGCATATACGGTGTCGATGGGATCGATCGACATGACCGCAGGCCAGTCGGTACCAAGGCCCAGATGGATTCCGCCGTCGGCCTCCTCCCGGTAGCGCCACATATGGCTCATGCGCTCCTCGCCGAGCGAGCCCTCGTACACGCCCTGCCCAAGGCCTCCAATGGGATGCTGCGGCTGAATCGCGGCGTTGATGCCCAGGCGCTTCATACGCGCAATGTCCTCAAACTGCAGGTTGTCGGTGTGCTCGATGGCAAAACGCGTCCCCTTGTCGCCGCACGCCTCCTCGGCGCGCTCGACGGCATCGATGATCATCGTGGCCGAGGCATCGCCAATGGCATGGATGCGAACGTCAAAGCCGTTCTTATCGGCCTCGAGCACCATGCGGTCGAGCGTCTCTTGGTTGCACGCCGGCTCGCCGCGGAAGCCCTTGCCCATGGGGGCGTTGAGATACGGCTCGTGCATGTATGCCGTATAGGCCTCGGGGCAGCCGTCCAGGATGTACTTAAGGCCCGCCATGCGCACGCGCTCGCCATGATGGCGCGCCCTCAGAGCCTGCGACTCCGCCATGGGAGCATCGAGCGCAGAGTAATAGCTAATGCGCAGCGTGCTGAGGTCCTCGTTTGCCAGTCGGTCGTAAATGTCGTACACGCCGGGCGTAGTCACGCCCAGGGGATGCATGTCGCCGATCGAAGTGATGCCGAGCCTGTTAAACTTGCGCATCGACTTGAGCAGCGAAGCATCGAGGTCCGGCTTGTTGAGCACCACATCGAGCAGAATGTTCGTCGCCTGGGGCTCGGACAGAAAACCGTTGGGCTCGCCGTTGTCAAAGTGGCGGATGAGGCCGCCCTCGGGCGTCGGGGTGTTACGGTCGATGCCGACCGCTTTGAGCGCGGCGGTATTGCACCAAACCACGTGCATCGAAAAGTCCGAAAGCACAATCGGGCGATCGATGTCGAGTGCATCGAGGCTACGGCAGTCGGGATCAGTCGGATCCTCCCATGCGGGCGAATACCAGCCCTGGCCGTAGATCCACGGGTTGTCGGGGTGCTCGACGGCAAACTTCGCCACGGCATCGACGCAGGCCTGCTCGCTCGGCAAGAACATCAAATCGCAGCAGAAGTCCTCGTCTTTCTGGATGGAGCCGAGCGCAAAGTGCATGTGCGAATCGTTGAATCCGGGCATGACCAGCTTGTTGCCCGCATCGATCACCTCGGTATCGGGACCGACAAACGGCTGCACCTTGTCGGGTGCGCCCACGGCGACGATCTCGTTGCCGCGAACCGCGACGCATCCCGCATGGGGCTCAAGCTCCTCGGCCGTAAACAGCGCCGTCGTCTTAATGACGATGTCGGCAGGAACCACCGCCTCCATGATTACTCGCCGTCCTTAGCGGCGGCAGCCTGCATAGCCTTGCGGCCGAGCTCGGGCAGGAAGAAGACCGGCACCACGGAAAGCAGGAAGCAGAGGCTCTCGAGGCCCATGTTCATGGTGTAGTCGGCGCCGGCGACAGCGGAGATGCCGATGGGCAGGAAGTAGCTCATGAGCAGGGAGATGGTGCCAACGATGCCGCCAGCGGAACCGGCGTACGTGTCGCCGATCTCGGGGAGCAGAACCGGCATGGACTGCATGATCGGACCGTTGATGGCGGTGAAGAAGCCGTTGGTGACCAGGATCGCCCACAGCAGGAAGCCGACGGGGGTGTACCACGTCACGAACATCGAGACAGCGCCGATGAGCGTGGTGACGATGAGGAAGCCCTTGAACTTGCCAAGCTTGTCGCAGAAAGCAGGTCCCACGATGCAGCCGAAGAAGCTGCCGACGGTGACGATGGCGGCCATGAAGCCGGCGGTAGCGGCATCGATGCCCTTGCCGAGCTGGAGCGCCTGGGGCAGGAAGCCGGCATAGGCAGTGGTGGAGGCGAGGCCAAAGCCAACGCCGATGGAGATCAGCCACACGCCGGGGCTCTTGATGGCGACCTTGAGGTAGTCGAGCACGGGCTCGGGCTCGGGAAGCGGCTGACCCTCGGGCACGTCACGGTCGAGTACGATCCAAAGGACCCAGGAGATGGTCATGGCGACAGCGGCAACCATGTAGGAGTTGAAAACGCTGCCGAACATGCCGGCGCAGATCTGGGCGACGACGATGGCGACGCACGAAGCGGCGTAGAACAAGCCCATGGCAAAGCCGGTCTGCTCGCGGAACCACGTGCCGAGCACCTTGATGAGGTTGGCGTTGAGCGCCGAGATGCCCATGCCGATCAGGAACATCGACACCATCTGCATCGTGAACGAGTCGAGCGTAAAGCAGCGGAGGAAGCCGCCGGCAACCGAAATTGCGGTGCAGACCGCAACGACCTTCTTGGAACCGATGCGGTCACCGAGGGCGCCCAGCGGAATCGAGAAGAAGACAGCAGTAAGCATGGGGACGAGGAACAGCATCGAGAAGCCGACGGTATCGATGTTGAGCATCGGCATGACCTCGACGGCGAGCGCCGAGACCTGGTACTGCATGTAGTTAGCCATAAAGCACAGCAAGCAAACGACCGAAACGATCGCCCAGCGCCATGAAGGAAGCTTCTCTTCCATGATGACTCCTTTGGTTAGTCGAGTATTCAGACAGCTTGGAGAGCCGGGCCCTGGCTCTTCGGTGCCCACATTTTGCGATTGACCCTTCACCGAAACCATTCGGCATCCGGCTTATCATCATGCGAAAAAAGGAGTAGTATCACTACGCTAAATAGCTAAAACGCCAGCTTAAACCCTACGCAATTTCATCGGAGGTCATCTTGAGCTTTCTGTCCGATTCCGAGTGGCTCTGCTTAAACGATCTTGTGCTTTCGATTAATTCCATCGACAACGACCGAGAATTCCGGTCGACCATCCTCAAGAAGTTGCGTTTTCTTATCCCCTACGAGTCGGCAGCGTTTTTCCTGAGCGATCTTTCCAAAGACCTCGTTTCCACCCCGCAGGAATGGAAGACGCGCGTCTTTCTCGACCCGCTCGGCATCGACGTCCCCGCCGGGATGCTCGAGCGCTACACCGAAGAGTACTGGCAACAGGATATGATCGTCGCGCATCGCAACCTCACGCGCTCGACGGTGCTGCGCGAATCCGACCAGCTCAGCCCCGGCGATATCGAGAGTAGCTATATGAAGGACTACCTTGGCGGCCGTCATGTCGTCAACGTGAGTTTCTTTAACGATGAGGGCTTTTTGGGATCGCTCAATCTCAATCGCAAAAAAGAGGAAGGCGACTTCACCGACCGCGAAGTCCAGATTCTGGAGCTGGTCGAGCCCCACCTTACCAATCGCCTATCCAAATGGCGCGTCCGGGCCGACCGCAGCTCATCCGAGGTGGTGTTCGCCCATGACTACGATGTCTCGGCGCGCGAAATCGACGTATGCCGCTGTGTGCTATCGGGCATGGACAACGCGGCCATTGCCGAAGAGCTCTGTATCAGCACCGGCACCGTTAAAAAGCATCTGGAGAACATCTTTCGAAAAACACAGGTCAACAGCCGCGTTGGGCTCATGGCGCTCCTTCAGCAGTACACGGCGCTCAAGCAGTAAGACCGTTCTCGCCCGCGAACCCGCTCACGCCCTATAAAACACGTTGTCGGCAAAGAAGTCGGTCGGCGGCTCCACGCAGGCAATCTCGCCGTCAAACATCATGGCGACGTCGTCGGCTACCTGCTCGGCAAAGTCCAAATCGTGCGTAGCCATGATGACGGTGCCGCCAGCCTTCGCATGGTCACGCAGGGCGCGGGCGATAATGCGGCGGCTCTCCAGGTCCAAGCCCTTCGTGGGCTCGTCAAGCAGCAGCAGCTCGGGACCAATCAGCAGCAGCTTTGCCAGCGCGAGCAGCTGGCGCTGTCCGCCCGAGAGGTCGTAGGGGTGACGCGTCTCCAGGCCGTCCAATCCCAGTTGCACCGCACGCTCCCGCGCCAAGTTCTCGTCATATCCGCAGGTCGAGGCCCATTCCATCAGCTCATCGCGCACCGTCTCGGCAACCAGCAATGCTTTGGGATTCTGAGGCAGCAGCGCCGCCGAGGCCGCTCCGCGCACCATGCGGCCGCGCTGCAGCTTGGCGGTCTTGGCCAGCGCCGAAAGCATCGTCGACTTACCGCAGCCGTTACCGCCAACAACCGCATGCACCGCGCCAGCCGAAAACGACGCATCGAGCCCGCGCAGCACCCAACCGCCCGCGCGATCGTAGCGAAACCAGCTCCCTGCCAGGGTGGTAGCCGACCCAGCGTACATTTTTTGGAGTATTCTGCTTCCATCCGTGCGCGGGAAGGCTTCCGAGCCGTTCTTAAGCGACGTTTGCGCCACAAATTCGGACGATTTGTCCAATTCCGAACTTTTTTTCGCGCTCGATGCGTCCACGGGCGACTCCAGAGAGCCCAAACTGTCCTCACGCCTGCTGAATACTCCTGTTTTTGCACATCGGATGGCACCCCACCCCAACATGTCATCGGAAAACAGCGATTCTCGGCGTCCCAAAGAAGCCATATCCGCCACCTCGCGCACGCGGCCGCCCTCAATCCGGTACGCACACGTCGCATACTCGAGCATCGGCCGCGGCTGATGCGTCGCCACAACAACCGTGCAGCCCAGCTCGCGATTCACGCGAAACAGCGCGTGCAGAAAATTCTTCTCGGCAACGGGATCGAGCTGAGACGTGGGCTCGTCGAGCAGCAGCACACGCGGACGCAGCGCCAGGACGGCGGCAAGCGACAGCAGCTGCTTGCGGCCACCAGAAAGCGTATCGGCGTCGCGATGAAGCCAATCTTCCAGCCCAAAGAAATAGCTGGTCTCAGCTACGCGACGGCGCATCTCGTCGCGCGCTAGCCCCAAGTTTTCCAGGCCAAACGCCATCTCGTGCCAGACGGTTTCGCACACGATCTGGTTCTCGGGATCCTGGAACACGTAGCCCACGCGCTCCGCCGATGCCCGCACGTCCATGTCGGCGACGGGCTCGCCCAGCACGCGCAGCTCGCCGGAGCGCGTACCCGCCGGAGCGATCTCGGGCTTGAGCAGCGACAGCAGCGTCGATTTGCCCGACCCGGTACCGCCAACAAGCAGCGCAAACGCACCTTGGGAAACACGCCAATCAAGTCCCTCGAGCACCGATGCCTCGGCCCCGGGATAGGCAAAACTAAGGCCTCGCACCTCAATCGCCGGCGCGGCCGAGCCATATGCCACACCCGCCGCCGAGCTCCTATCAAACCGAGCCATCAGCCAAACCTCTTCTCATCAATCACATGCAACGCGCAAGGCAGCACCATCCAGGCAGCGTACACGACATAGCCCGGCCACGGCGCCGGCAGCGAGAGCTGCGGATAAAACGAATACTGCGTCGTCGCGGTCCACGCCACTGCCGCCGTGGCCACGCCAAACAACGCAAGCCCAACCAGCGCGGCAATGTCGCTGCGCCCCAGTCGATACCTCGCATACGTCGTACGACGCGTCGCGGCACCCCACCCGCGCGAGCGCATCGCGTCCGCACGCTCCAGCGAATCTTCCATGCCCCAGCCCATCAACACACTCGATGCCCGCAAACGCGAACGCACGGGGTCGGCCGGCGCGCGGCCCGGCACATCAATCGCATCCTGCACCGCCAGCACCGTACGACCGCGGCGCAAAAACTGCGGGATAAGCCTCATGCACATCGAGATCATGAGCGCGATCACCGGCGCGGCGTTACCCAAAAGCGCAAGCACCTTGTCGTATTCGAGCATCGACGCCGCCGCCTCAAACCACAGCACGCTCGCCACAAACAGCCCGCCCATGCACAGGCCGTATACCATGCTCTCCAGATACACCGCGCGCATGCCAATGCGGAACAGCTCCGTCGAGCCCGAGGCGCTAAACAGCGGATTGAGCACCGCAACGATCAAAATCACCGGCAGCTGCCAGCGGAGTGCGCCCAGCGTGCGGGCAGCCCCACGCGCCGCAAATCCATACGCCAGCCCGCCCGCAAGTGACAGCGCAATCAGCACCGGCTGCATCGAGAACATAGTGAGCCCCAGCGTCAGCACTATATAGAGTGCCGGCACAGCCGGATGCGACATCGAGAATGCCGCGACGGGCTCGCCGCCAAACTCCTCTCGTATGTTGTCCACGGGCACCCCCGTCCCCTCGCTCAAACAACAGCTCCGCAGCACCGCCAACGCCGCACGCAAGCAGTGCAAACGCCACGCCGGCGGCGCAAGCCTCAACCGCCGCAAACCAATCGTTACGCGCTCGTCATATGCCTGCGGTATCATATTGCGCCGTGTATCGTTTCCAAACACACGTCTCTATAACGTAACAGGAGATCACATGGACGCAACCGCAATTATCCTCGCTGCCGGCGAGGGCACCCGCATGAAGTCGAACCACTGCAAGGTTTCGCACAAGATCCTGGGTAAGCCCATGGTCCAGTGGATCGTCGACGCTACCATCAAGGCCGGCTGCAGCCGCGTCGTGGTCGTCATCGGCAGCCACGCCGACGAGATGCGCGCCCTCATCGACGGCGCCTACGCCAACAGCGCCACCAAGGTCGAGTGCGTCGAGCAGACCGAGCGTCTGGGCACCGGTCACGCCGTGAAGGTCGCGCTCGAGGCCTGTGGCATCACGCAAGGCCCCGTCGTGGTGCTCAACGGCGACCTGCCGCTCATCACCGCCGACACCGTCGCCAAGTTCGCGCAAACCGTCGCCACCGGCGAGCTCGCCTGCACCGTCATGACCATGACCCCGCCCGATCCTTTTGGCTACGGCCGCATCAAGCTGGGCGCCGACGGCCAGATCGAGCGCATCATCGAGCAGAAGGACTGCACGCCCGAGCAGGCCGCCACGCTGCTGGAGTGCAACGCCGGCTGCTACGCCTTTGACGGCGCGCAGCTCGCCGCCCACATTAACGAGATCGGCAACGACAACGCGCAATCCGAGTACTACCTGCCCGACATGCTCGAGATCCTCAAAGGCCACGGCCAGGCTGTCTCCATCTTCCACTGCGACGACTACCGCGACGGCCTGGGCGTCAACAGCCGCATCCAGCTCGCACAGCTCACCGCCATCGCGCGCGACCGCATCAACGAGCACTGGATGGCAGAGGGCGTCACGTTCATCGACCCCACGCAGGCTTGGATCGGCCCCGACGCCACCATCGGCCGCGACACCATCGTGTGGCCGCAGACGCACCTAATCGGCCACGTCACCGTGGGCGAGGAGTGCCAGCTCGGTCCCAACAGCCGCCTCACCGACACCACCGTCGGCAGCGGCTGCACCATCGATGAGACCATCGCCATTGAGGCCGTCATCGAGAACGGCGTCGACTGCGGCCCGCGCGCCTACCTGCGCCCGGGCACCCACATGCTCGACGGCTCCAAGGCCGGCACGCACGTGGAGATCAAGAAGTCCACGATCGGCGAGGGCTCCAAGGTGCCGCACCTGTCCTACATCGGCGACACCACCATGGGCTCCGGCGTCAACGTGGGCGCGGGCTCCATCACCTGCAACTACGATGGCGTGCACAAGCACAAGACCGTCATCGGCAAGGATGCCTTCATTGGCTCCGACACCATGATGGTCGCGCCCGCCCAGATCGGCGACGGTGCACTCGTGGCCGCCGGCTCCGTCATCACCGAGCCGGTCCCGGCAGACGCACTTGGTCTGGGCCGCGCCCGTCAGGTAAATATTGAGGGCTGGGCCGCCGGTTACCGCCGCCGTCTGCACGAGGACGACGAGGTATAACGTTTTACCAAGCACAAAAGGAGCTGTTCCCATGGGGACGGCTCCTTTTTCTATTGTGACCTGCACGACCGGATGAGTGGTCGGTTCGTGTCCGTTGACGGTAAAGACGTTATCAAGACTCGATAAACCCCGCCGCGCGGTTACAATGCAACAAGGCATCTATATGGCATTCGATATAAAGGAGAAGGGTAATGCCGATTAATGATCCCGAGAAGTCGGAGAATATGCGCAAGTCCATCCGCGTGTATTCCGGTTCCTCCAACCGTCCCCTCGCTCAGAAGATTGCTGAGTACCTTGGGGTCGAGCTTTCGGGCCTTACGCTAAAGCAGTTCGCCAATGGTGAGATTTACGCCCGCTACGACGAGACCGTCCGCGGCGCCGACGTCTTCCTGATTCAGTCCGTGGCCGGCGGCAACGTCAACGACATGCTCATGGAGCTGCTCATCGCCACCGACGCTGCCAAGCGCGCATCCGCCCGCTCCATCACCGCCGTTATCACCCACTACGGCTATGCCCGCCAGGACCGCAAGGCCGGCCCGCGCGAGCCCATCACCGCCCGCCTCGTCGCCAACCTGCTCGAGCGCGCCGGCGTCAACCGCATCATCACCCTCGACCTGCACCAGGGCCAGATCCAGGGCTTCTTCGATATCCCGGTTAACCACCTGTCCGCACTGCCGCTGTTTGGCCAGTACTACAACGACATGCACTTCGACACCGACAACCTGGTTGTCGTCTCCCCCGACGTGGGTCGCGCCAAGGCCGCCAAGAAGCTGTCCGACATGCTCGGCTGTGACCTGGCCATCGCCCACAAGGGCCGTCCGCGCCACAACGCCGCCGAGGTCATGGGCATCATCGGTGACATCAAGGGCAAGACCTGCATCATCAACGACGACATGATCGACACCGCTGGCACCCTGTGCGCCAACGTCAAGGAGCTCAAGGCTATGGGCGCCGGCGACATCTACGTCTGCGCCACCCACGGCATCTTCTCCGGTCCGGCCATCGAGCGCCTGAACGATGCCCCCATCGTCGAGTGCGTCGTCACCGATGCCATTCCCGTCGAGGTCGGCGGCAAGATCAAGACCATCTCGGTCGCCGAGGAGTTCGCTCAGGCCATCTCCGCCGTTTACCACGAGGAGCCCGTCTCCACACTCGTCGGCGGCGACTTCGCGCTGTAATCCAACGCGCTTCGCATCATCTTTGATGTTTTTAAAGGGTCGAAAGCTCGCTTTCGACCCTTTTTCTATTCCTCGCCAACCCGCCCTGGACAGTTAGTTCAGATACGTATTTTTTAAAGCTCCAAAGGTCCGTTCGGAGCCTTCTGAGCTCCCCGGCGGATGCCATGCCGCCCGAAGCTCATCGTTTTCGAGTACAACCGCCGCATATATTATCTTCAAATCGCCCTCGAAGGCCCTTAGAAACACCTCGAACGCCCGCCGCCTTATACGTATCTGAACTAACTGTCCAGTAGCCATCGTCAACCTTCTCGGCAGAGCTCAATTTCCTGCAATCCCCTCAACCGATTCCACCGATTTCCTAACACCCGGCCGTTCATGGCGCCCAGCACCCCGCTGAGCGAAAAGAACGGTATGGCGGTCGCATTCTGCCGCCAACTTAGTACGTTATAGCTATGACGACCGTGATTTCACATTTCTCCGCCCTCCGCGCAATTCGTCGCGCACGACGGGCGTACTCTGCCCTACCCTGGAGCTCCATTGATAGTGAACAGCAAGCACAGGCCTTGGCTAGCTGCATTCCCAATAATGACGCGATAGACTTTGGCGCACTTTCGATACTCGACGCCTGGAATGAAGACGATTCCGAACCGCTCGATCTTCTCGTTTCAGACGAAGACAACAGACGCCCCGACAAGCGACTTCTTCAGCACATTCTCTCCGCCCCGCTTCCTGAAGGTGCAATTATGCACGTCGAGGCCGACATCTACGCAACGTCTCCCGCCATGACAGCCATGCTTTGTTCCAAAAATGAATCGGTCGCCAAAACCTTGATGCTCCTTATGGAGCTGCTCGGAACTTACTCCCTTCCGCCCGAGGCAACCTACCCCATCGCCTATGACGATACGTGGCCCAAGGCCGACGGCTTCGAAGTGATGGGCGATCTTGATTGTCAGGGCAGCCGACCGGCACCCGAAGGACAAGCCGAAACCCGTTACGAACAGGCACACTACAAATGCGAACCTGCTACAACCATCGAAGATCTCGAGGCAATCGCACGGTTCGCCAAAAGCAGCTCCTATGCCCCGTTTCGCACGGCCGTTAAACTCGCCCGGGCTGGATCCGCATCCCCAGCCGAATCCCTAATGTTTGCCGTTCTCGGAGCGCCCATGCGCTTTGGCGGATTCGGATGTTGCAGCCTGCCCATGGGAGGCCTGCTACTCAACCATCGAATCGACTTCGATACTCTTGCGGTCAACATGTCCTCGGGCATCCCCTATGCCATCTGCGACCTATATTGCCCGGCAGCCGGAGTCGACAACGAATACAACGGAATTGGGCATGAGCTTCAAAACGCTCGCATCCACGATGGCAATCGAAATAATGGCCTCAAGGCCATGGGCATCCACGTCCTGGTTATCAATCGCGACCAAATGAAAGACCTTGTTGCACTCGAAGCCTTCGCCCAAACGATGCATCGACTCGCAGGAGTCCGATTCCGGTACCGTATCAAGGGCTATCGCAAGCGTCAGGCCGCTTGGCTCAACGCTCTGCGGGCCGGAATCGGCCTTGCGCCGGTCTAAACGGCGAATCACCCGCGCGCCGTCGAACAGGGCTGGACGGTTAGTTCAAATACGTATAAATGGACACATTGAATTAGGCTGTTTTGCAGTTATCTCTATACCATTCGCCCTATTTGAAGGCAGGATAGACTTCAAAACAGCGCCATATGGACTAACTAAAGCTCCAAAACAACGTACCAGCATTGAATTGAGCACTTCGAGTCCTCGGAACTTATACGTATCTGAACTAACTGTCCACCTTGGATTTCGACGGCTGTCCAAACGCCCCCAAACAACCTCAATTGCCCTCCATTTGACAGCGGCAACAGGGTCGCTCACCATAGCAGGCGACAAATCAACGAAAGGATGAACATGGCAGCTGCACAGCCGCTTAAGATTCGCATGGTTGCCGGGCTTGGCAACCCGGGCGAGGAATATGCCGAAACCCGCCACAACGCCGGCTTTAAGGCGATTGACGAGCTGGCCCGTCAGGCCGGCGTCACGTACTGGAAAAACCAGGCCGGCGCCGAGGTCGCGCTCATCAACATCAACGATCCCGAGGAAGAGGGCGGCAAGCGCCAGATTGTACTGGTCAAGCCGCAGTCGTACATGAACACCTCGGGCGGACCCATCTCCAAGCTCTGCCGCGAGTACAAGATCAAGGCCGAGGAGCTGCTCGTCATCCACGACGAGCTCGACATTCCCGCCGGTGACGTGCGCGTCAAGGTGGGCGGAGGCCATGCCGGTCACAACGGCCTGCGCTCCATCATCGACAAGATGGGCAGCCGCGACTTTAGCCGTATCCGCACCGGCATCGGCAACCCTCCCGGCAAAATGCCCGTGGCCGACTATGTGCTCAAGCAGCTGCGCGCCCGCGAGGCCGAGGACTTCCAGGACACCTGTGCCCGCGCGGCCGACGCCGCCGGCCTGGCGATCGTGCACGGCGTGGTCTATGCCCGCGACCACGTCAACGGCGCCGCCTCCGCCAACGGCAAGCACTAAAACCTACTATTTAGGGACAGGTTTATTTTGGCAGGTTTTACCTGCGGAAACGCCCCAGCTGCGGCATCACGATAAACCGCGCGCCGCCATACACGCATAGCACCCCAAAGGGGGCCGGCCTCATCACAACCCGAGGCCGGCCCCCTTGCTGTTTTACCTGATAAAACCGACCAAAATAAACCTATCCCTTTTTGGCAGGTCACTTTTCCCGCCTGCCAAAGATACACGTAAGCGACATTGCCATGAGGGTATAATTTGCACCGTATGTCTGCACAACGCCTGTGCGCGTACGGTTTTACTCGGGCTACCGTCCATTTCCGTGGAGGCACGGTTCGGCAGCCCTAACAAGAGAGGGGTTCTATGTATAAGATCCTGGAGAAGACGCAGTTCTCGGAGAAGGTGTTCAAGTTCCGCATCGAGGCGCCCGCAATCGCCAAGCATGCGCACGCTGGACAGTTCCTCATGGTTCGCGCCAACGAGACGGGCGAGCGTGTCCCGTTTACCTTAGCTGGCTGGAACGGTGACGAGGGCTGGGTCGAGTTCATCTTCATGGTGATCGGCAAGACCACCGAGATGCTTTCCACCTACGAGGCCGGCGAGTCGCTGCGCGACGTCGTGGGCCCGCTGGGCGTTCCCACCGAGATGGCCGAGGGCCCCTGCGCCGTCATTGGCGGCGGCGTCGGCCTGGCAATTGCCTTCCCGGTCGCCAAGCACCTGGTCGAGACCGGCCACGAGGTGCACGCCATCATGGGCGCCCGCACCAAGGACCTCCTGCTCATGGAGGACCAGTTCCGCGAGCTCCTCGACGAGGACCACATCCACATCACCACTGACGACGGTTCCTACGGCGAGCAGGGCGTTGTCACCGCTCCGCTGGAGCGCCTGCTGCAGGACAAGGCCGTGAGCCAGGTCTTCTGCGTCGGCCCCGTTCCGATGATGAAGTTCTCGACCCTCACCGCCCAGAAGTACGACACCCCCATCACCGCGTCGCTCAACCCCATCATGGTTGACGGCACCGGCATGTGCGGCTGCTGCCGCGTCGAGGTGGGCGGCGTGACCAAGTTCGCTTGCGTCGACGGCCCCGACTTCGATGCCACCCTGGTCGACTGGGATGACCTTCGTGCCCGCCAGGCCGCTTACCGTTCCGAAGAGGGCGAGTCCCTCAAGGCCTATGAGGAAAAGAGCTGCGCATGCCACTAGTTAACGGTCGTTTCGTTGCCGATATGAAGTCGCCCCGCACCCCCGATAACGAGGAGCCGGCTGCCGAGCGCGCCTGCGACTTCCGCCCCGTCGACAAGGGCTTCACCGAGGAGATGGCGCTGGCCGAGGCCGAGCGCTGCCTCAACTGCAAGAAGCCGTTCTGTGTTGAGGGCTGCCCCGTCAACATCAACATTCCCCGCTTTATCGAGCAGATCCGCGCGAAGGACTTCGGCGGCGCTCTCGATACCATCCGCGAGGACTCCATGCTTCCCGCCATCTGCGGCCGCGTCTGCCCGCAGGAGAACCAGTGCGAGGGCAAGTGCATCCGTGGTAAGAAGTCCGAGCCCGTGGCCATCGGCCAGCTCGAGCGCTTCCTGGGTGATCGCCCCGAGCTCGCTTCCACGCCCAAGATGGCTCCCAAGAACGGCAAGAAGGTCGCCGTCGTCGGCTCCGGCCCGTCCGGCATCACCTGCGCCGGCGAGCTCGCCCGCAACGGCTTTGACGTTACCGTCTTTGAGGCCTTCTTTACCGGCGGCGGCGTGCTGGTCTACGGCATCCCCGAGTTCCGTCTGCCCAAGGCAGTCGTCAAGCGCGAGATTGACGGCCTGGAGGACATGGGTGTCAAGTTTGAGTACAACTCCGTCGTGGGCAACATGGCCACGGCCGAGGAGCTGTTCGAGCAGGGCTTCGACGCCATCTACGTGGCGACCGGCGCTGGCCTGCCCAAGTTCCTCAACGTCCCCGGCGAGAACCTGCCCAACGTCTTCTTCGCGAACGAGTACCTCACCCGCGTGAACCTGATGAAGGCCAACAAGTTCCCCGAGTACGACACCCCCACCAAGCACGGCAAGAACGTCGTTGTCTTTGGTGGCGGCAACGTGGCTATGGACGCCGTCCGTACCGCCAAGCGTCTGGGCGCCGAGCACGCCATCATCGCCTACCGTCGTACCGAGGACGAGATGCCCTGCCGTCGTGCCGAGCTGCACCACGCCAAGGCCGAGGGCGTCGAGGTTCTGCCGCTCGTTTCCCCGCTCGAGTTTGTCGCTGGCGAGGACGGCTCCGTGTGCGCCGTCAAGGTCCAGAAGATGGAGCTCGGCGAGCCTGACGAGTCCGGCCGTCGTCGCCCGGTGCCCATCGAGGGCGCCATCGAGGAGATCCCCTGCGACGTCGCGATCTCGGCTATCGGCACAAACGCCAACCCCTTCGCAAAGAAGATCGGCGGCAAGATGGAGCTCAACAAGTGGGGCTACATCGTCGCCGACGAGGAGACCGGCCAGACCACCGATCCCCGCATCTGGGCCGGCGGCGACATCGTCACCGGTGCCGCTACGGTCATTCTGGCGATGGGCGCCGGCAAGAAGGCCGCCGCTTCGATCACCAAGAGCTTGCTGGGCGAGTAATCACCTACAGCGCTAGCCATCAAACGGCAAAGTCCCCGTCGAGCACACGCCCGGCGGGGACTTTTTCTATGCCGGCCGCCCAAACCACCACAAAGGGGACAGGCACTTTTGTGGTGGTTTGGGACTTGCTTGCTCGTTTTGTCTCAATCTGTAACACCTGGAGCCCGTTGAGCCTTGTAGTTGTTGCAGATCGAGATATTGTGCCAGCCGCCCCCGCTTTGTCTCAATCTGTAACAGTTAGAGGTCAAATTCCCCGCTTGGTGTTACAGATCGAGACATTAGATTGGCGGCCATTCGGTTCATCTCAATCTGTAACATCTAGAGGCGTTTTGGGCAGTTTGGTGTTACAGATTGAGATTTTGCTGAGGCCGAGAACGAGAGCCGTCACCCAGCTCTAACGTTTGCGGCGCTTTGTCGCGGCGAGGCCGGCGGCGGCGACGGTTGCGCCGGCGATGCCTAGGGCGGCGACCGTCATCGCGGTGGTATCCCCCGTGGTAGCCAGGACAGCATCGCTCTTCTTGGCCTGCGTGGTTTTCTCAACCGTCTTGGTCGTGGCGGTTGTCGTGGGCGACTTGGCCGCGGGTTTGGTCTCGGGCTTCACTTCGGGCTTGGTGTTGGGCGTAAAGTAGAAGCCGCGCGCCGACTTAAGGTAGATGCCGTAGCGATAGGTCACGCCAGGCTTAAAGGCATCGATGTGGTTCGTGATGTTCTGATCCCAGAACTTCTGAGAGTTCACTTCGCTGCCATCGCTGCCCGTCCAGAACTCACACTGAGGAAGGGAGTTGGAGCCCGTCGGAACATTCGCCGTAAAGACCGGCTTATCGCCCGCCTTGAAGGTGGTCGTGGCACCGTTGATCTCGATAACGTCGATGGCCCGCCATTCGTCGATCGGCTGCTCGCACAGCATATTGTCAGCGTTTGGCGCGAAGACGCCGTTGACGGTCTTGATGTGGTGCGCTCAATGACCGTTGACGTTCATATTGCAGTCATCGGCCACGGTATTGTCGCCCTTGAGCCTCAGCTCAACGGAGTACATGTAGAACTTTCCCTCTTCGAAGTGGTCAATCTTCTTCATGCCCGGCGTGTACTTCGCGGGGTCGGAATACCAGAAGGCAACGGGTACCGACTCCCCGGATTCCATATCGAGCTCCATCTCTTCCCAGCACTCATAGGCGATCTCGTACTTGTCGGCGTCAGCAGCGGGGATCGTCGCGGTCGCGCGCGGCGCCTCGCCGGGCGCGTAGTCGGTCTTCACGTCGTTGACGTCCAGGTTATGGAGGGCTTCGTTTTCCGATGCAACGAGCGTAATTTCGCTCTTGATGACGTAGCGGAGGTAATAATCGTACCTGGTTTCGTTGAGGATAGTCGAGCTGCCTTCATAGTCAGTTCCGGTATACTCCAGTGCCGTGCCAATATAGAGAGCCTCATTGCGCGTGAGTCGATACGAGCCGCCTGCCGCGCCACCCGTAAAGGTCAGCGTCAGCCTCATGTAATCGCCAACAGGCTCAAAGCGGGCCGTCACATCGGACATAGATGTGTCCTGGACTTCAGCCAGGGTGCCCGAAGCAGCATCGGCCCGGTAGTACTTGGTTTCGACAAGTTCGCAGAGCGGCTCATCCGGCATGCCGCCCTCAACATCGGGAAAACCATAGGTATACGACTGGCCCTTTTCGAGTGTGACATTGCTCGGAAGCGCGCAGTCCGTGTAGCGGGAAACCACGGTCGTATTGACCCTAACGTCGCTGCCGCCAACAACATCAGTCACACCGCGGGGCATGATGGCGTCATTCGCCGGCGTGGCGGCGTTGTCGCTGGGAGTATTTTGTTCAGCGGGTGCCGCATCGTTGGATTCATCGGTGGCGCCAGTCGGGGCCGTCTGCTGAGGCTCAGCGGTGGCTTGCGCCGCCGGAGCAGCATCGGTTGCAGGCGCGGTCGTTGCGGCCGCATCCTCCGCAACCGTCGGCGTCACCGGAGCCGCGGCAACCTCATCCGTCCCAGCGGCGGGATCGGCGCATTCCGTCGCCAGCGCCACGCTCGGCAGCAGCAACTGACCGACCATAAGCGCACACGCGCCGGCGCAAGCGATTTTGGCACCCACACAACGCCAAGTACCGTGAACCAGCGAGCAGGTGCGCTCACGCTGAGTTTGCTTATCGAAGTGACTTCCGTTCATAACGGCCTCCTTGGTCGTAGGGACATACCGCCACAAAGGTGCCTGTCCCCTTTGTGGCGGTCCTGTACCACCAAGATGTGCCAAATGACTCCATATGCCTAGGTTCGTAGATGCGAACCTAGGCCTCTACCTGCGGTTTAATTCAATATGATTTCGTTGTCGTCACACGCGTCCCAGGGACGCTACAATCGAGGACACGACTATTCCGTCCACCCAAAGGACTGTCCTTGAATCTGAGCAAGCCTAAAATCAACGCGCTTCTGGCACTCGCACTGTTTACCTTCGCCTTCCTTGCCGCCGAGTTTCGCTTCGACGTCAACGTCGGGCTGCTCGCCGGTGCCGAACGCGTTGTGATCGCACAGGGCTTTATTCTGGGCGCGAGTGTACTCGGCTTTATCGGATATGCGCCGCTGCTCGGGCTCGCACAGCGCAAAGGCCACTCATTGGCAGCCGCCAACGCCGCTGTTCCCGTCGCCATCCTGGGATTGACCCAGATCCAGTCCCCCACGGGCCCGCTTGCCCTCGAGATTCTGGGGTGCGTGGCGTTCTTTGGACTCGGCCTGCTGGGCGCCGCCACTCACCACGCCTTTTCGTTGGCATTTCAGGATGATCCCAAGCTCGCCACCGGTGCGGGAGCGGCCTATGCCGCGGGCATCCTGATGCAGTTCGCCGTCAACCTGCTCAATTGCGGCGGTATCGCAGAGCTCATCGTCCTTGGCACAGCGACGATCGCCATCTCCGCCCTCAGCGTCGTTCCCCAAAAGGCTGCCGAGAGCTCCAGCCCCGCCATCAATCCCTTTGTTGAGCCCTCTCATGCCCTCGCCAAACAGGCATGCTGGAGCATCGCGCTCGTCATGATTCTTGCCTGCTTGTTCTCGACCCTCGACAACGTGGTCACACTCTCCAACGCCCACGGCACCATTGCCGTGCAGACCTGGCCGCGCCTCTTTTGGCGGCAAGCGGCCTTGCCGCCGGTCTTATCTTTGATCTTGCCGAGCGCCGATACATGGGGCTTGTCATGCTCGGCATTGCCGTGCTCTCGACCATTTCCATCCTGGCCGTCGAGGCCGGTGCCGATCCCAACCTGGGCCTTGTCGTCTTTTACCTGAGCTCGGGCTTTTTTGTCACGTTCTTTACCGCCACCTTTACACAGCTGGCACCGCACATGCATGCGCCCGCTCTCTGGGCCGGCATGGGACGCGCCGCCAACAATGCATGCGCATTCACTACATCGGGCATCTCGCTTGCCCTTGTGACCTCGGGCAACGTTGCCCTCATCATGATCGGTGCGCTCGTTTTGCTCGTCGCCGCCTGCGCGGCATTCGTGGCAGCCGGCCTGTTCCGCCTACCCCAAACCGAGCAGGAGCGCGAGCGCGAGCAGCTGGCAGAAGAAGTGCTCGCCGCGCCCACCGTCGAGGAGCAGCGCCAGGCCTTCATCGCCAACCACGCCCTCACCCCGCGCGAAGTCGACGTGCTCATAGCCGTGACCCAGGATGAACGCCCGCTCAAGCAGGTCGCCGAGGAGCTCGGTATCTCGATGCGCATGGTGCAGCGCCACCTGAGCTCTATCTACCAAAAGACCGACACGCAGACGCGCGCCGGTCTCGCCAAAGCCTTCCCCTCTGCCTAAATCAGAACCACCCTTAAAAAGGGTGGTTTGCTCTTAGGGTATAACCCACGGGCCCCGGGCTCGCGTCTAAAGGCGCGGGCCCGGACTTCGTCCAGGCCTAGTGCATCTTGACCCGTGGCGCGCCGGTCGAACCGGCAGCATCACCTCCTCTTGAAGGGGTCCTCGTACTCCTTCACGCTCAGCTTGTCCAGCGCGATGTCGTGGGACTCCTGCTCCCTGATGTACTTGGCGATCGTCGCCTCGTTCAGGCCGACGGTGGACACGCAGTAGCCCTCCGCCCAGAACTTCCTGTTGCCGAACTTGTACTTGAGGTTGGCGTGCCTGTCGAATATCATCAGCGAGCTCTTCCCCTTCAGGTAGCCCATGACGCTCGCGACGCTGTACTTCGGCGGGATCGCCAGCAGCACGTGCACGTGGTCGGGCATCAGGTGCCCCTCGATTATCTCGATCCCCTTGTACTCGCACAGCTTCCTGAGGATCTCCCCTATGTCGCTCCTGATTTGGTTGTAGATCACTTTGCGCCTATACTTCGGCGTGAACACGATGTGGTACTTGCACATCCACTTCGTGTGGGAAAGGCTGTAGGCCTTCTGGGCCATGGCGACCACCCCTTCGACTCGAATTCTTGACGGCCTGAACAATCGTCAATATCGGTCGGAGGGGTGGCTTTGTAAAG
>JABLTR010090993.1_pt1 | contig 22035 bp, 17 predicted proteins | sample 7160071 | NCBI WGS metagenome assembly JABLTR01 (sample SAMN14651230, study PRJNA627086) | human gut metagenome | isolation source: feces | host: Homo sapiens | reverse complement strand
GCCCAGACACCCCATCCTATTCCACAGACAAATATCATAAACAGCATATATACAGCAAAAAACAAATACAACAATCCATCCCAACCCGCCACAGCAAAACTTAAAATAATCCATATCAATATAGCAGCAGTAAAAACTATGATCGGAATAAATCGCACAAATATAGACTTTGCCTTAAAGCATATCAAAATCTGAACAGGCAAAATAACAATGAGGGAAAAAATAATAACACAATTTGCGAAAGGAATATCTCCATACCAAATATCAAACATAGAAATCCCCCCCGATCTTATGAAACCCAACTTACAAAAAAATCTTTCTAGACAGTTACTTCCAAAGGAAATCAAATGAACAACCGTTCTTATTCCTTTATCAGTTCTGTACCATAATGCTCTGACCAAAAACCGTTATCCAAAGCAATAGTAAAAAATGGTGTCATTTTATTATAGATCTCCGTATCCGTGGGTTTTGGTATATTCAGAACATAGCTTATAAATTCTGGTGTTACAGATCCTTGAATAATTTTTCCGTATTTCCAGCAGCTCTCTTTTAATTCTCCAAATGAAAGTGCCATTTTAATTTCCTCTTGCTCTATATTCCAACAGTGTATTTCAAAAGTATTAGCCTTTTTCAACTGCTCTGACATAATTTCTTTCCAACGTAAATTGTTCATTTCCGTTGCATCAAATTCAATATATCCCATTTGCCTTTCCTCTTTCCTAAAAAACAATCGTTTGTTTCATGTAATAAGCGTTATTACTTTATAATTTAATAATAAAGTCTTTTAGAATAACTGTAAATATATAAACATTATCATAAAAGCATATGGAATTCTTTTTATTTATAACGAACCTAATATACTTTTTAAGACACCTTAACTGAAAAAAAGTCGGAAACCTTTTGGTTTCCGACTTTTCGTACAGGAAAATATTTTAATTTACAACATTCTCGCAAAAATTCATCAGCATGGTAGCTGCTTCGGCTCTGGTGGCTTTGCCCTGTGGAATCAGTGTGCCGTCGTCCATACCGCCCATGATACCTGCGTTCACTGCCCAAGCCATGGCAGGTCTTGCATAGTCAGAAATATTTTCATAATCAGAAAATTCTCTCACTGCCATGCCGCCTTGGGTGGTGTCATAGCCTTTGAACTGGGCATAGCGATACAAAATGGTTGCGAACTGTTCTCTGGTGATGAGATCGCCCACACCGTAAGCGCCATTGTCATAGCCTGCCACAATACCATTTTCATTTGCCCAAAGAATCGCGTCTGTGTACCACATATCTGTTTTTACGTCTGTAAAAGTATTGGCTTCTGTGCTTTCCGGCTGTCCTTCCACGTTATACAGGACAACAGCCAGCATTTCTCTGGTCAGAGGGGTATTGGGTACGAAAATATCTTCGCTCATGCCACTCATCAAGCCATTTTCCACCGCATAGGAAACGGCATCATAGAACCAATCGCTTTTCTTCACGTCCAAGAAAGAAATGGTTTCGGTTTCTTTGATTTCTTCTGTTTCATCTGGTTCTTCCGAAACTTCTTCCTCTATTTTTTCCCATTTTGCGTAAACGGTGGTGTCTTTCGTCAGGTATACCTCGTCGATTTTCTTGTCTAAATCTTTGTCAGCATACCAGCCTACGAATTTATATCCTTCTTTTTCTGGAACATATTCGTCCAGATCAATGGTGCTGTATTCCCATTCGGTGACGGTGTTGATTTTACTGCCGCCGTTGGTGTCAAATTTCAGATCCCAGAAGAATACAGAACCGCCGGAGGATTTCTTTTTGACTGTTACAGTACATTCAGCCTTTGCTCCCTGACCATCTGCTGCTGTTGCTGTGATGACTGCTTCTCCTCTGCTGATTGCTTTCACATTGCCGTTACTGTCTACTGTTGCTACAGATGGATTGCTGCTTTCCCAATGCAATGTTCTGTTGTAGGCATCCTCTGGAGAAACTGTTGCTGTCAGGGTTTCTGTACTATTTACATAAAGAGAAAGCTCTGTTTTGTTCAACGTGATATTGTTCACTGGTAATGCAGCATAGATTGTAGTATCTACATCATAGGTTTTTGTTGCTTTATCAATCCATATTGTATACTTATCATCTTCAAAGAACACATATCCACTTGGATACGTTGCTAAAGTGCTTCTTGCTGTTGTATAACCCTGTTCCGAAGTTCCATCCGGCATTTGAATGGTTACGCAGACAGGAACCGTATACGTTACATCTTTAGGAAGATTACTTGTCAAAACAGGCATATCGTTGGAACCCTGCCCCCAAAGCTTCGGATTCTGACTGCCGTTCAACAACCATGCCACCTCGCGGGATTTGAATTGGGAATCTGTTTTTTTCGTTGCCTCACCTGTGTCATCACCTGTGCCTTTGTCTGCAGTTCCTGTAAGGAAATAGCAGTTTTCTATGGTGTCCGCATTCATCCCGCACACGCCACCGACAAAATCCCTGCTGCCTGTGACGCTGACTTTGCCTGTGTTATAGCAGTTTGTTATGCGGCTCCCACTATCATTATCCCCACACACGCCGCCTACCGCGCCTCCGTCGACTGCGACGCTAACTTCTCCGGTGTTATAACAGTTTTTTATGTCCTTTCCATTAAATCCGCTCACGCCGCCTACCCGGGCTCTGTCACCTGTGACACTAACTTTGCCTGTATTATAACAGTTGAATATATTCCAGAAACTAAACCCGCACACTCCGCCGACACTGGAATAGATGCCTGTGGCTTGGGCTGTGGCTGTGGCTGTGATTGTGCCTGTGTTATAACAGTTTTCTATGGTACCACCAACGTTATACCCACACACGCCACCTACACAGACTTTGTCGCCTGTGGCGCTGATATAACTGTCTACAACGCCTACATTTTGGATTTTGCCGTTTGTGCCCACACAGCCAAATAATCCAGCGTATACAGCGTTAGACTCATCGCTATCGATAATATTCACATACAGCCCGGAAATGGTGTATCTACTGCCGTCAAATGTGCCGGTGTAATTGTTGCTGACATCGCTGCCGATTGGCGTCCATGGTTCAAAGGTGTCGCTTTTTTCCTCATTCAGGCTGCCGTCAGCATTCAGCACATTTTCATTGATTGTAATGTTTTTTGTCAGAACTGCACAGGCGCCTGTATTTTGTAGAATGTCCTTGCTAATTACAGACTCATCTCCGTTTACCAGCCCCGCAAACCAGTAAAGTTCTGCTGCATTTGTGATTTGGTAAGGGTTTTCTTCTGTGCCGTTGCCTAATGGCTTGGCCGGTGTAATGGACCTTGTGCTCATGGGAGAAAAAAGCATCGCAGATGCCGCACCCACGCAGATAGAGATATTCCCGTCTTCTCCGCCGCATACGGGGCAATCATCGTTTCTTTCGCCTTCTGTGCACTTTGTTTCACAGATACATTTATCTTCTTCCGTTGCTGGCGGGTTGCAGATTTCACATACATAAGTACAAGGAGTGCCTGCTGTTGCAGGAACATAGCCGCACTCTTCATCATGAACATGGTTGCAGTTCAATTCCTTTGTGATGCAGCCGCTTTCCTCACTGCATTGATGGGAACAGCTGTCAGCTGTTTTTTCTTCTCCCTCCGCCGGCAAATTACCATCACTGTAACACTCTGCCGTATGCTCATGAACGCATTTCGTTGCCTGCGTATAGCATTCCTCCGTGTGTTCATGACTGCATGGCACTTCCGCAGTTCCTTCGCTGTAACCGCAAGCGGCGGTGTGTTCGGTGTGGTGTTCACACAGCCCGCCCGTGTAAACAGTATCGTTTGCATACGCCATGGACGGCACCAACGCCATCATCATGCACAGGCAGACAAACGCCGCGAAAATTCGTTTTCTCATCATTCATCCTCTCCTTATTTCTCCATTACAAAATAACAATGCTGATTTCAGTCATACCTAACTCACGCCAATGTGTTCTGTTGTTTCTATTCCCCTAAAAACGGTATATTGGCAATCCATAAAACAGCTATTTCTTAACACTGTTCCATCTGGGGAATATGCTCCTTCTCTGTATCCACCTGCCTAATAATATCGCCTACGGCTGGAAAGTCTGTATCCTGCCATTGACCATCTGCGATGCCGTTATGGGTACAACGGATTACATCAGACTGCCCCTCAATACTTCCTACGATGCCGCCAAGACTGAATTTTCCATCTGCGCCATCCAATATATGAATGGTACCGTCAAACACACAGCTGTTGATCTGACTATCTGCCGCAGAGCCAACTACACCGCCTAGATACAGAAAAATTCCTCCGCTATTTTGAAACACAACACTGGAATGACAGTTCTGTATCGTTCCGTTTTCCACACGACCTGCAATACCTCCAGCAAATAAGCCCACGTTTTTTCCATTGCTTTCCATGGTAAGGTTGGCGGTACAGTTTTGGATATGTCCATCAACAACTACCCCAGCAATGCCGCCTACCGCAGAATAAAGATCATCAGCAAGGCAAGTCATAGTACCCAGAATCGTAAGGTTTTTCACAGTTCCGTCTATGGCACCAAAGAAACCATAACAGCCTTCTCGGTTTTGACTGATGTGCAGACCACGGATGATATGCCCTCCGCCGTCAAATGTACCGTGGAACGGGAAATTCTCATTTCCGATGGGCGTCCATTCTTTGCCTCCCAGGTTAATGTCCTTCATGAGGGTAACTACCAGATTTCTATGCTGGTCATTATGAAACTGATTGCTTGCACGAGCAAAATCCATCAATTCTTTTTTCGTACTGATGGGTAAAATAATTTGTTGATCAGACATAAGAACACCCCCCCTTAGGCTATTTTTTACATCTTCTTGTATTTGATTATATCATATTTCTAAGCTTCATACAGTCTTTTTTTCATGGCTTGTACATTGATACATTATATTGGAATAATTTGAAGTTCCCTTTGAAGTTTATAGGCATACCGTATTGTTGCCCATGTACCTCCTTTGTCCCTACCATCATATACTGCAATTACCAGTTGGGATTCATCTACCATATATCTGTTTCTTCTCATATAACAGGATGGAATATATTCTTCACATGCTACAGTAATTTGATCGCAGTGCTTCAACAAACTTTGAAAATCACTATTTTTTGTTTTTAAACGTCCTCTATATGGAATTGCTGCTTCTAATCGAATATCTGGATACTGATTTTTCTTGTCGGAAATAATAGAAGCAAACAACAAATCTGTTCCATCAGCAAATCCAGAGAGAAATCTGATACACCCATTTTCAATGGCATACTCCACTTTCTGCCTTAGCATTTCTTTTATATACTCCATTTTTTCCGCTGGCAGATCTCTGTGTCCGGTTATACAACAAGTTTTTACAAGAGACGTACTATTACCATTCACAATACCACATCCTCTATTTTTATATTTTAGACATTTAATGACTTATAAAGAATAATATAAGGTATTTAATATCTCATTTCAATACTATTTGCAAGATAAAATAATTCACGAAGGAGGTTGATACAATGTACGAGGAATTTACCCAAAACCGTATTGCACAATTAAGAATGCAGAATAATGTATCTGCCCGTGATATGTCACTATCTTTAGGTCAAAATGACAGCTATATCAATCGAATTGAAAACAAAAAGGCTTTGCCTTCACTGCAAGGTTTATTTTACATCTGCGAATATTTTAGTATCTCTCCACAGGAATTTTTTGATGAAGGCAATGTATATCCAGCCCAACTTTCAAGTATAATTGAGGATTTAAGGAAATTAGATAAAGACTCCTTGGAACATATCGGAGCGATTATAAGGAAATTAGCAAATCAAAAATAAATCAAAGAAAAGACGATACACAATAAGCATATCGTCTTTTTTATTTGAATCAGATTCTCTCTTTTGCTTTAGCTTAATTTATCAAATACAATATTCCTGCTCAAGTACAATGTTGCCACTGCTTCCAGGATCTCTCTGTAATGGTCATAAAATCGCATAAAAAGTCCCAGATTATCGCAGGTACTGAAATCATCATCATACAATGCATCCAGAACCTTTTCACTGGTGGATACATCTGTCACACCTGTTTCGATACATTTCAAAATCTCTGCGCTAGAGAGCAGCGTTTGCTTTGACAAATGGATTACTTTCTGCTGCATCTGGTCATAGGATTCTTTTTGAAAAACAAGTTTTGCTGCGGAAAATGGTACTTTCTCACAAAATATCAAATGTAGAAACGCTTTTACTTTTGTAGAAAAACTGCTTGTGATAGGAACCACATAAAGGTTTGCAAGAAGTTGATATAAAGCCTCATCGCCCTTTATCGCTTTCGCACTAGCAACTAGGTTTCTCCCTTCCATTCGCTGTAAAGTATTTTCAAAAGTATTTGGATCTACTCCAGATTTCTCTGCTTTTCTTTTATAGCTTTCTTCCAGTTCCTCTTTTGTCAGGATGTTCCAGATCAGGCTGGACCAAAGGACCATCTCTTCTATGGTCAAAGCACATTCATTGATCCCAACAGTAACAATGGGTATTTTTTTGCCATTTGGCTGAACCTCAATATGATATCTTCCAACTGCCGCATATAATTGAATCATGTTTTCTTCCTCCTTTATTTATCTGATACAAAATCAAGTATATCAACTACAACAAATTTCGTTATTTTCCTAAGTCCGCGAAAAATGCCTTATCCTTCTTCAGATACTTTACAGCTCTGCAAATGCAAGCAGCGATATAATTAGGCTTTACCTGATACATTTTTGCGATTTCCGCACCACTATACCCTTTCAGTTTCAGTTCCAAGGCTTCAATTCCGCATTTTGCCACACCTTGATATCGTTCCTTTGATAACCGAAGTGCATCCAGCGCTGCTTGATCCGCTATCCTCTCTTCCGGTGTCTGCTCTGATGATACCAGTGCCTGTTCTTCCGCAATATCTGTCAATTTTGCTTTTTGTTTATTTACAATACTGCGCAGATGATTATAAATCTCATTGCGTACCACGGAAAAAGCATACGTTTGAAAAGACGCATCACTTCCACTGCGATAAGTCACTGCTGCTTTACATAGACCAATACTTCCAATCTGATAAATGTCATCATACCCCATCCCATCTACAGATTCATTGAGCATAACATGTTTGCTGATGACTTTTTGTACCACCGACAAATTTTCTTCTACCATTTTTCTTTGTTCTGCATTCAAATGTATATTCATTCTTTTTCCCTCCTGTTCCTCTGTTATGTTGTTCCAATAATGCTTGACTTTTCTCCATGAGTCGTTGACACATATATTCAGAGAAATTTCCGATGTGAGCTTGCTCTCCTGTCATAAAAAATTGATCTCTCATCCAACGATAGGCATCTTTTCGGCTCATTATGCCTCTTTTCCAAATCTCATCAAAGACATGATGGGCATGGATTCTTAAATTGCGTAACTCTCCATTGGCTAACGTCCCTTTGGGTTCATTGCTATGTGGCAATACGCCTACATAAGCATCACAAGATGGATAGTTTGAGCAAACATAGACCTTTTTTTCCAAAGCATTTTTCCCATATACAAAACTGGCATCACGCAGCATCACTGTTGCACCGCAGTATGGACATCTCATCTGTTTATTATTCTTTTTTGTCTTCATACGAATCACCTCAATCTTTGTAAATCCTTCTTTACTAAAATTGTAGAAAAATAAAATGATAAAATCTACAAATCTGAAAAATCAGTGGCTTAAATTTGTACCAACATTATGTAAACTAATGTAGAGTAAGGAAATAAAAAAAGCCCTATTCCAATCATAAGATCAGAATAAGGCTTTTTCGTTTTAAGAAATATTTACACATAATTATATTGCTAATACACTTTTTAAATTCCAAAAAACAGAAATACAAAAACTGCATATAGCTATGAAACTAATCATCATTCTACAAATACATCTCATTTTGATACCCCTGTCTATTTGAATGCTTCTTTTCCTTCGGAAAAATTCAAATCGTTCCTGATAATATATTTCTGGAGCATCTATAGTAGTATCAGCAAATATATGAGAAAGTTCATTATTTGGATATTCTGCATACTCTTTTGCCAGAAGTTCCCATTTTTCTTTCGGAATATCATCTGATACAACTATTTGACATGCTGCTAGATAATCTGACTTATTTCTTTCCTCCAAAGAACACTTCCAGCGCAGCAGGAGAAAGAACGGGAGTTCTCTCTGTAATATACTTTTATCGCCCATACTTTTTACGCAGTATAATAACAACTCATACCATACCACAAATAGCCCTGCTCCCAAACACAACAAAAATACTTTCGGCTGAACCAGCAGCAACGGACTACAAAGACAGAATACACCCAAACTACCGATACACTTTTCCAGAAGCCAAACGGTTTCATCTTTTTTCTCTTGATTGATTTGCAAAAGACTTTTTAATTTTCCGGAAGAAGCACCTGTTAAAGAAAATCTTTGTATCGTATATAATGCCAATTCCAGACACATGGCTCTCCAAAAACCACTTATACTTCTCCCTGATTTCACTGAAGAAAAATATGCCAAATGTGCAACCAAGTGATACATGCCATAGGCTAATAAAAAAACACCGACATAAACCATCAAAATCATATCTCCACCTCCAAAAAAATGTTTTTCATCGCAATAAAAAAAGGGGTGATCCGCAGACCACCCCAAACTAAATTTAATATCCTGTTTTTGGAAGTTTTCCTCTATCTACTGTCGGTGCATAAATCTTAGTAGTAAAGGTGTCTTCCGCTGTTACCTTCTGCATTTCATAAGTACCGCCAACCTCAGCTCTGTTCGTGAACTGATAGCCATTTGGCAGATTATCGTATGTCTTGCAGTACAGGAACGGTCTTTCCACTTCTCTGAAGCCAACATCAACCGTACCAAAATCAAACTTGATATCTGTGATATATTCTCCAGCCATCAAGCCTTTTGTGCAGTCGATCTCATACACACGGTCTGTAAAGAGATTATCCTTCAGCACTCTGAACGTACCTGTTTTATTGGTTTTATAATAAATGGTGTAGTTCAAATTCTGGTTAAACGTACCTGTGAACAATCTCGTGATATACGCAGCATCCGCTGGAAGGCTTTCATGGAGATAGAAGTTTTCCAGCGGTACCATGGACTGATTCTGGATATTATAAATATCGTATCGGATCACACTTCCACCCATGGTTTCCTGATACCCACTTTTCTCTACATTGGTCTTCAGCAGTGTACTCTGATTGGTTCTCTCGATTTCAACCGTTTCACCGTCATTTACGATTTCAAAGTGAATGGTTTCATCACTCAACAGGAAATACAGCGGACTGGTGGTTTCTTTCATGGTATATTCACCATATCTGAGCCAATCAGATTCCGCATATCCTTTACTGTCTGTTGTCAATACATCTACTTTTTTACCATCAGCATCATAAATGGTAAACTTCGCATCTTTCAGCCCTTCTCCTTTTAAGGTGCCAGTGATCGGGTTATTATCCGCAGCTGTTTTATGGATCTGTACTTTACCCATGATTGGTTCATTTTCAATATCCACATAGGTCGTCTTACCCCATTTTGTTTCTACTGCCAAATAACCTTCCTGTGGCAGATAACCTTCTGGTGTTTCTTCCTTCAGGTAGTATGTTGTATCGCCAAGGAACATATCATTCAGCTCGATCCTTCCTTTGGCGTCTGTTTTATAAGTACCCAAAGACTTCTTGTTTGGATCGAACAACTCAAATGTGACATTTGCCATTGGCTCATCATTTTCCTTATCGATTTTCTCGATGCGGATAGACGCCAGCGGATAGTTTTCCCATTCAATGAGCTTATCATCGCCCCAGTCAAGGGTTACTTTTCTGACATTCGTATCCAGCGCATAGCCTTTTCTGGTATTAGTTTCACGGATCAGGTAGGTGCCAGCCGGGAACATATATTCCAGATTGATTTCGCCACGTTTGTCGGTGTAATACTTGCCATAGGTCTTACCGTCATCACGCACGATACTGAATTCTACGTTTTCCATTGGCTTACCAGTAACGATATCCGTTTTTTCAATACGCAATGTAGCTTTTTTGTCATTTTCAAACTTCACAGTCACAGGAGAACCGCTCTTCACCTGTACATTTTTGCTTGGTACAGCGTCGATGTTATAGCCATTTGGTGCTGCGGTTTCTGTCACTACATACCAACCCGGCTCAAGTGTAGGAACCGTGATCCTGCCGTCTGTACCGGTGATATAGTCCCCAACATAAGTGCCGTCGATTTCTGTTACCTTAAACTTAGCACCTTCTAATGGTTCCTGTGTGTTTTTGTCAACTTTGTAAATGATAAGCGCTGCTTTCTTATAGTTATACAATTCCAATTTTTGAGGCTCATTCTGTTTCAAATGTACCAATTTCACGGTATTATCCAAATTGTAGTCTTCCGGCGCTTTCAGCTCCTGTACTTTATAAGTACCCGGCTTCAAGCCAGCAATGGTGATGATACCGCTTTCATCTGTCGTATACTGCCCAATGAACTGATCATCTACTGTTGTTACTTTAATGGTAGCATCTGCCAGCGGTGCTTTTGTTTCACCGTCAAGTTTCTGGATCACAAAGCTATTCTCCGGCTGGTTAAAGAATTCCATGGAATATACTCTACCCTTTTCGATATAAATGGTTTTTGCGGTATTATCCAAGATATATCCGTCCTTCGTCTTGATCTCCTGGACAATAAAGCCACCTACCAGCTGAGGGATGTAAATGGTACCTGTTTCGTCTGTACGATATTCGCCATTGGACTCACCTACAACAGCACCTTTGATATCTGTCACTTTAAACGTAACATCACTTAATGGCTCTTTTGTGACAGCATCCATTTTCTTGATCAAAAGCCCACCCAAAGGTGCATTGGTAAACTCTACTGTCACAACAGAATTATCATCTGCCAGTGTGACTGTCTGAATCGTTTCGTCTAAGATATGGTCACTATCACTGGATACTTCTGCAATGGAATATACACCTTTTTTCAATCCAGCAATGGTAATGGTACCATTCTTGGATGTGGTATAAGTACCGATCACAGTACCTTCTGTTCCTGTAGCACCACTTAAATAACGCACTTCAAACTTGATGCCTTCCAGTGCTTCTCCAGTCTCTGCGTCTACTTTTTTGATGATGATCGCTGACATCGGTGCATTTTCAAAAGTGATTTCTTTGTCTTCTCCTGCTTTCAAAAATACATCAATGGACTCTGTTTTGCGCTCATAACCAGATGGTGCTTGTTTTTCAACGATGCGATACCAGCCCGGCTCTGCATTCTCCAGCTTAAAAATACCGGAAGCATCGGATGTAAAACTGCCTGCCATCACAGTTTCACCGTCTAAGGAGCCGTTGACCGCACGATATACTTCAAACTGTGCGTTTTTCAACGGATCTTTTGTGATAGAATCCACTTTATGTACGGTAAGAGTTGGTTTCTTGGTATCCTCAAACTTCGCAGTAAAGTCTTCGCCCTCTACCAAGTTGATGATACGTTCTTCTGTGTCAATGACATAGTTTTGTGGCGCCTTTGTTTCCACAATACGATAGCTGCCTGGTGCCATATTCGGCAAAACAATTTTACCTTCCGCATCTGTGGTAAAAGGGCTTCCTGTGACAAAGCCTTTGTCTGGTTCTTCCAGTTTTTCTACGGTAAACATAGCACCTGCCAATGGTTCACCTGTCTGTTTGTCCACCTTCAAAATGGTAAGGTCAGGTGACTCATCATTGATAAATGTCAATGTTACATCCTGATCCGGCTCCATGGTTGCATACTGCACATTTGGAGAAGAAAGCTCATATCCGGCTGGCGGCTGGATTTCTGTGATTACCAGTTTTTTGGATACGCCGTTTTCAATGTCAATATCCTCAATGGTAAAGCTGCCATCTGGTCCTGTGGTATATGGACTTCCCGGAAGTGCCTGACCGTCTACTTCTTTGACTTCAAATACCGCTCCGGCTAATCCTTTATCCGGGTCTTTCTTATCTACTTTTCGGATCGTAAGGTCTGGCTGTCTATGATTCACCACTTCTACAATGGTTGTCTTTTCCACACCTTCTTCCACTACCAAATCATACTTTTTGCTGTTTAACAAATACCCAGGCTTCGCCTGTACCTCCTGTACCTGATAATGCCCCGGCTCCAAGCCATCTAAGCGTGCAATACCGTCATCTCCCGTTGTAACAGGTGAATTCGGTAATGGTGTATCCTCGCCAAATCGGAAGATATTGAATGAAACACCTTCGATCCCATTACCGTCTACATCCACTTTACGGATCAAAATACCGGATTTCTTTGTATTCTTGATCGTGATTTCACCCGGATGACCGCTTTCGGCATATACCTCATAAATCTCATCAGAAGCAATATAGCCATCTGCCGGTGTCACTTCCTTGATGGCAAACCAGCCTTCGTCCACACCCTCCAGCGTGATTTTACCATCCTCATCAGTCACACCGGTATAGGTCTGCTGCGTGTTTTTATGTGTGATCTCAAAGTACACACCAGAAATAGGCTCTGACGTTTCCGCATCGATCTTTGTGATCTCAACAGACGGTTTTGCATGGTTTTCCATGACAACAACGGTTTCTTCGCCCCAATCGACTTCTCCGATCTGTGGCGTATCGTTTAAGATATAATCAAATCTGGCAGCAATCTCCGTTACTTCATAACTGCCTTCCGGAAGATCCTCAATGGTGACTTCCCCATTGCTGCCTGTCACAACGGTCTGTTCAAAGCCTGTAGTATGGTTAACTACTTTGAAATAAAAACCTGCCAGTTCCTCCTGTGTATCAGCATCAATCTTACGAATAGTCAAAGAGCCATAAGGCTGATTCTCGAAAGTCACCTTGGGATGGACTTCTGCATCATCCACGACTTCTACGCTTTGGGAGTTTTGACCGACTGCCACACTGTAATGCGGTGGTGCAGAAACTTCGGTTACTTCATAAGTCCCCGCAGGAATACCAGTCATGCGTACTACGCCATCAGAAAGCTCTACTTTACCGCCATTTCCCAAAATCGGCGCTGTAGCACCTCGGGATGCTTTGACTGTGATATTGATATGACTGCAGCTTCCTGATACACCTCTAATATGAAATACCGCATCTGGTATAGTTTCCTTTGTGTTATAGTCCAGTTTTTCCACCAAAAGACTGCCGTCCGATGATGGTGTATCAGGATCATCCGGTTCATCAGGAATAGTCGGTGATGCGTTATATGTCATCATAGCTGTATCTGTCGCCTGTGGACGGAAGTTATAGATATATCCCTGCCAGTTACCAGATAAGCCAACAGGATTTCCTAAATAGCTGACACTGCTGTCAAAGGTGCCGCCTACGGTCGTTCCATAGAACTGATAGTTGATGCCTGTGCTGTCTGCAAGGTCTTTCTTGACTTTTACAGTTACGTCCTGTCCCATAGGTACTTTAAACGCCTTATTATCGTCCCATGCACCGCTGATATTTGTCTGTAAAGAGAGCTTGCTTCCACCGGCATAGACCTCAATACTTCCGCTTTCCACCATCTGATTCAGGTCATCACCTAAAATACGGAATTTCCAGTAATCACGATCCATACTGCTGGTGAACTGATAGGTGTTGGTTACCCATTCTCCGTCTTCTGTGGCTTCTTCAGAACCGCTGACTGGCGAAAGCTTTACCGTAAACTCCGGAGGCGTATAAGGATTTGCGATACCTTCTGTGTAAATCTGTTTCAATGCGTTTAATACTCTCGTATTTCTTGCGGTATCTCCCGACTGAATGGACCATTTATCCAAGGAACCATTGACAATGGCTGTATGAATCGCCGCATGTGTGGCATAGTACGCTTCCTCTACGCTCTGACAGCCTAATTCCTGTGGTGTTTTATAGGGATATCCCGCACGGGCAACGCCAAGGATCTTCTTTTCTTCTGCGCCAATGCTCGGCAAAGGATCTACCTGATACTGACCATCCTGATGCTGGGCAGTACCTTTCCAGCCTGGATTTTTGCAGTATGCCGGATATTCCAGTGCGGCAGGATCGTCTGCTACCCATTTAGCGATATGGATATTGTCCACGATAGCGCCATCATAGTGCAGGATATTATTCAGCGCTCTATCCGCTGTGATAGTTGTATACCCACCATTTGCCTGCAAGTAAGCATATGGATCTGAGCCTGTGTCGGAACGAGCCTTCGGCAGCGAGTCTGTGCCGTAGATTTCCGCATAGTTTTCGGAAAGCACTACAGTTCCTGTACTGCTTGTTGTAAACTGCTGTGTGCTGAGTATTGCAGGCTGTTCAAATACCACATCTTCTTTTTCACTGTCTATGCCATCATCATCTTCTTCCCTATTGTCTTGTGCATCAAACTCAATGTCCTGTGTCGAGCCGTTGCCAATCGTGACTTGATCCGCATAGTCACTGCCCCAGAAAAAATCGTCATAGGACGAACTGCCTCCGCCGCTTTCCTGCCCTGGGATCACAAAGCCATCTTCCCAACTGGCAAGGGCTGGAATGCAATTTACAGTAGTGATCACTGCCGCAAGCAGCAATGAAAGCCACCTTCTGCTTTTCATCATAAAAAATCAACTCCTTTTCCTGTTTTTTCCATGAAAAAAGAGTTCTGAAAAGCAAGTTCCTCTTAAGAAAACATACCAGATAAATCATAGTAAAAATAAGGAAGCTGGAATCCTTTTATGATAACAAGGATTTCGGCTTCCGTTGTTTTCTTATGAAGATGCCCCTAAAAACAGAACTCTTTCTTACGCCGTATTGTGTTTGCTTTTGATCCGTATCCTATTTGAAATAGGCAAACATCTCATAAGTCAGTTTTTCGCCCACCGCAAAACCGGCTACCTGATACTTTGGATTCAGGTAGTTTTCTTTATGCGCTTGTGAATTTGTCAGGTTACGATGGGCTTTATCCGCTGTTGCCGCATTCTTGACTGCGTTTTCTCCCACCAAATAGTTAGATAGACCAAAATCTACTGCCATTTGGGTGGCTCTGCCCCAGTACCTGGAAACATGGCCATCCGCAATGGTTTTTTCATCGTAGGAAATGAGCTTTTCAAACGTGGTATAACCATTCAAGGAACGCTCGATGTTCTTGATTTCGCATAATGCCTGTAAGTCAGCATCATAGCGCAGTGCGGACACACCATTTTTCTTTCTTTCCTGGTTTACCAGTTCCAGAAGCTTCGTACTTTCCTCCCAGTAGAAGTCATGATAGTTGCCATAGAGCTGTTCACTGAGTTTTTCCATGTCGTACCCATTCTGCTGAAGCAGGCGATAGAACATGGTCACCAGCTCCGCTTTTGTAACTATAGCATTAGGACGGAAAGTACCATCGCCAAAGCCGGAAAGGATACCGGCATTTACCAACTGTGAAATCGCATTCTGTATGTTGGGGCTGCATTGCGCAGTATCTGAAAATACAGCAGTATATGCTGTTTGATTTTCCTCGAGGAAATGAGAAAGGAATAAAGCGATATACTGTCGCTGTGCCGGCTGTTCTAATGTGAAATAAACACCTGCGAGATTCTCATTTGGATTGCCCCATACACCAGCTTCCCCACAAATCAGTGCTGCTTTTCCCGGTTCTGTGTTGCTGTCCCAGCTGAAACGGTCAGAAAAAATACGGCTGGCATCCTGACCGCCATAAAATGTCACTGGGTTTAAACCAAAGTGTGCCGCAATCTCTGCAAAATCACCATATGTAGCAGGTGTATTGGGATAAAAATACCCTCCGCTGCCTGATATATATCCACGCTGCAGGAAATCACAAATTGCGCTTTCTGCCCAATGTCCTTGAATATCTACAGGCATTTGCCCATTGGCGTATAATGGCAGGCTGCCATAAGCCGATTGTGACGGGCGAGGCACAATGATCTCGGATGCGGCATAAGGTGCATCTGTGTGATTACCTTTTGAAATATCCCCCAGCAGCTCTCCTGTTGCCGCAAAGGCGGTCTGAGATATGGTAAGTGCAGTCAATATAGCAATACAGGCTTGTACAAGTCTTTTCATTGTAGCTCCTCCTTCTTCTCTTTTTTATCTACTGATACAAAAAGACGGGATCAAAGACAACAAAAAAAACAGCTTTTGTTGAATTTCACTTCTGTACCGCCTGTACCAAAAGGCGTTTCGTCGGTTGGTCTTCAATACAAGTCACCATAGTCAGGGTATTTTGTTCCACTGCTGCTGTAATATCACTCCAGTCTGTTTCCGCAATGGGTTTGATGACCGTTACCTGATAATTCCTTGTTCCAAACCTTGTCTCATAGGTAACCATATCCCCAACTGCTATATTTTTCAGGTTTCGGAAGTCATATCGATAATCCCTATTATGTGCGCAAAAGCCTACATTCCCATCCCAGATCGGTGTTTCCGAGAAATGACCAATGGCTGTTTTGATGGTTTCCAGGTCTGCGCCATCCTTTACCGGGAATTTAGAAATACCGATACTTTCTATGGTAAGATATCCAAGGATATCATATGGTATCTCTGTGGCAGTCGCCTGTGGATTTGTGTAGTTTTCCAATGTCGTTTGAGACACCCTGCCGGTATCGAAATCGTATGTTTTCATAGCTTTATCCAGCATACGGATCATTTCTGCCCTCGTGATATGCGTACTACCGTTTATCTTATTTTCCGGATAGGTATCAATCACACCGGCCGCATACAGATTACGCACGGATGTATTCACCCATAAAGGAATGTTCTCGCTATCGCTGTATGGCAGCTGCACGCTGTTATAGTTTTCGCTTCTCACAAGTCTGGATACAATGGAAATCGCTTCAAATCGTGTGATCTCATTTTGCGGCAGGAATATATTCCCCTCATACCCACTGACAACACCGCTTTTTACAGCGGAGTCGATATATGGATAAAACCAGTCTGTTGGAAGTACATCTGTAAAACTGCTATCCTTCTGCGTGATGGGATACAGTTCCAGCTTATCCAGTAATGCAACCGTTTCAGCTCTGGTAATGGTAGCGTCTGGGCGGAAAGTTCCATCCGGATACCCGCTGACCAAGCCATAGCTGCTGTATTCTGTGATATATGCCTCGTCCGTATGCCCTGCAATATCTGTATAGGTTGCTGCAAATGCCGGTGTCGGTATCAACGCTACAAAAGTCAATGATATGGCAATGAGCCACTTAAATCGTTTCATGCTCCTCCCCCTTTTCTTCAAATTCTGGAATATCTTCTATCTCATTTCCTTCTTCTAATCCATCCAAATCGGAGGGAACTGTTTCCATCTTACGTCTCTTCAGCAAATAATAAATGGTGCCGCCTGCCAAAAGCAGTAATACACACCCTCCGCCAATGAAAAATGGCAAGTAATGATGTTCCTCCATGACCTGCATTTCCGCTTTCTCTCCCAGATAGGTCAATGTGTATGCTGTCTGTTCAGAGATTTCTTTTTCCACTGTACCGGTATAAGTTGCTTTTGCGGTATATGCTGTTGGGATTTTGACGGAATAGGTACCGGAATACAGGGCTTTTGCATTATAGTTGTTCCCTACGGCTGTATCACCACTGCCCATATTATTATCCCCGATCCACTGGATGTCGTATAATGTCATACTAACACCGCCAGACCAGATATTTTTTGCGATCTGGCTGGTATCCATGTAGGAAAGGCCGTAATACATCTTGGAATCAGACTTTGTATACGTCTTTGTGGTATATCCTGTTGCTGCGTACTGGATAGAAGCATAATCCAGTTTCAACTCACCTTTATATCCGTCTTCATCCTCATAAGCTTTTGTTTCCCCTAGATTTGCCGCTACCTGTCCGCTGCTTTCTGAGCTCACAGTTGTTTCCGCTGTTTGAGATACTTCTTTTGTCAATACCTCCACCACCGGCTCACTCTTGACATCGATCTGGTGATAGGTATAGCTATTCAACTCAAAACTGGCTCCCAATAAATGGTCGATGTCCTCGCCATTTTTTAAGGTATACGTCTTTTCAATGTAATAATTCCCGCCTTTCATATAAGTTTCTGTTATTGGTTCCGGTGCTTCTGTTGCCGCTGTGCATAACAAAAGTACCATCAACGACATAGGAAGATACCATCCCTTCCTTTTCATGTTTTCTCACCTCTTATCTTCCAAGCTTCCATAACCATGCAGTACCGTACAGACTGAAAAAAAGAATACCGCCATACCAAAAGCGATCCACTGCTTTCCGCCGGCAGTGAGCAAAAAACTTTGTACTTTCGGTTGAAAAACAGCCATCATAATGGTCATTCCAGCGAAAAAGAAAAACATCGCTGTTATGTAAGCAGGCATCTTTCGTATTTTTCTTTCGTATATTTCCTGAAGCCGCAGGACCTCGATCCATTGCTTCCTGACTTCCTGTTCCACACCTGCTGGCAGCATATTTGCCTGTTCCAAAACTTGTAACCGATGGAAGTCTCTCCGCATCGGGTCATCTTCCTGAAGCAATGCAACCTCCGCTGTTTTCCCCTTCAGAAATGCGATCCTGCTTTTCCTGCGGTTCCAATACATTTTTTTCACAACAAAACCATGTCGCAAGAAAGGAAAACCCAAAGACAGGACAAATGCAAGAGAAACATTTTGCAGCAATAAACCAAAACATAAGCCAAAAAACCACAGAAAAAAAGAAAAGATGATTGCCGTTCCTCTTTTCTTCCTTCTTTTGACACCATGGTCTTTTTCTATTCTTTTTTTCAAGTCTGACCAGTTCTCTTTTCTTTTTATACCCAAACGCACATTTATGTTTCCTCCATTCTGTCGCAAATCATTTGAACAGCATCCCAATATTTCCTATGGCATAGACTCCCTCCTTTTATCATCCTGCCCTCCAGATAGGCGATCTCCAACTCTTTACCAAAGGGCAGCATACCGCCAAAACCGCCGATCTTCTCACTCACCTCCTCGTAAGGGCTGTATGGCTTCACTTGCCCAGCCAGATGAATGCTGTTCTGTGGTAGACTTCTTTCATTCTCCTGTTCATACAAAAGCCCTCTTTTATCCGGTGTCAAAATACAGACAGAAAGTTCTGCCTTTTTCTTTGCAAATTGACAGAAGGGATTTGACATATCTGAAGTCAGGTCCCAAATGATGACATCTGACAAACTTTCAGCAATGGAACAAAATATTTCCATCTGTGCTTCATCTCTTATGCCTTCTTCCTGTAGACCATATCCCAGAACACCTACCAACGGATTTTCCCGAAGCACCTTTACAGCTTGCGTGAAATGAAGTTGATTGATCTCATCTGAGAACAACCTGCCAAGTCCCATCTTGTCATCTTCCAACATTGGAAGTATTGGTATAATATCATCAGGGCTGATGATCAATACACGCTTCTGGTCTTTTGTCAATGCGTCTGCCAATACAAAGGAAAACAGTGTTTTCCCACTGGACGGGCTACCAAAAACAGCGATATGCTTTCTCATGGTTCCTCCTCAAAATATGCGCTTTGCTGCTGCAATAATTTTTCTGCCAGTTCTTCATTCTCCCGTACCATGACAGAAACATGAAACACATCCTTTCGATGCTTCTCCAGAAATGCGCTCTGTCTTTGGTTGGCAGATACCGTGATCCAAATGACGCCTTCGGCATCTGGTTCCATAGCTGTGATAACACGAACAAAGTTCAGTGCAGGAATGTCGATCAGACCATCGTCATACCCATTCATTTTGATGATGTCACCCGTCTTCAAGGCTTCTATTTCACTGCCTTCCATGATCTGGACCATGGCAACGGCTGTTTCATAGCCCTCCGGCAGCAACGGCATTGCCTTGCCATCCTGAAAGGGTACCTGACTGACCTTTTCTGTCAGCAGGATATCACCTGACACAATGTCAACAGCGGCATATCGTCCAATGACGTCATATATATCTGTGACTGCCACATCCGCTAAAGGATATGCACCCATACGGACGACCTCCAGATCATCTGCATCAAACATTGCGCCCTGTTCTATGGATTTTGTTGTACGCACCACTTCTATTTTGGGATACATCTGCTTTGCTGTGAGTGGTACAGCGAAAAAAAGCAGGAGAACCGCTAGAAAAAAGCAGCCCACAGCACAAAGTAATCTGCTGCGCATGACTTAAATATTCTGGCGTATGATGCGGGTAATGATCCCCACCGCTACGCCTCTCTCTTGATCCAGACGTGTGACAACAAAATTAACATCATCATTTTTTCCCGGCCGCCTGCGATCTGTACAGCTATATGCCAATGCGTTCACACCAATATTCAGCTTTACAAAGGTAGCACCCTTATGTATGTCTGTAACTCTGCCGGAATAACGTCCCTGCACCTTACAGCGACTGAGTTTTTCCAGTACTTCATTTTTGGTAATGGCTTTCATGTCTGCTTCCAGCTTTACTTCTTTTGTCTCCGGGTTACACTGGATATTCGTCACCTGCGTCAAAACTTCGTCTCCAATATGAAACTGCTCTCTGGCATCTCCGATCCATTCCCAGGACAGGTTCCTTGCCGGGACAGAACACTCCACACCGAAGATCTCGAGGCGCACCACTTTTTCTGCAACAGCGATCACTCGTGCCTGTACTACTCTGCCTTCTGTTACCATATGTGCCGCACCATTTTCGCCAAAAAAGAATTTATTGCGCTTAACGAGCATTGCCTGTTTTCTGCTGGCAACAACACCTCGTGCCGCCGCATCAATTCCTAAAATGATAAAATCCACTTCACAGCCCAGCATATGATTCAGTATCCTGATCTGTCTGCTTTTCATTTCTCCATAGCCTGCGTTCTCAGTCAGATTCAGCATCATTTCATCTATGGGGATGACTACACGGAAATCCTTATAATATACCACCGCTACGGTACTTTCTCCACTTTCCTCTATACCGCCTAATACACCGGAAAGGATACGTCTGCTGCGGTATGCGTTCTGCAATTCATACCACGCCTGTTCTTTTGCGTCTGCGGCTGTTACATAACTGCCATTACTTTCAATGGTCAATACCGGCATCTGCTGCGCCTGTATCATTTTTTCGTCCTTGTCCATTGTTCCTTACCTCCTTATTTTTACTCATCAATTCTTTTTTCGAGATTGAAACCACTTTCTTTGGTTCTTTCGGTTGTATTTCTTGTTCCGGAGCGACTGGTTTTATTTCCTGCCCAAAGGATTCCTTTCTTTCTTCTGACATTGTCATTTGTTTTGGTTCCTCTGTTATCACAGCTACTTCCCTTTCTTCCATCTGCCAAAGTGGGATATGGGTAACCGCCTTTCTTTTCTTTAGTTTTTTACTTTCCGGGTGCAAGGTATAATCGAATTTTTTCACACGAAATACCTTTTGCCCACGGAGTATGATCAGTGCTTCGTCCAATGGCATACGCAGGACTTCGTCTTGTGTCATCAGCTTTCGTCTGCCTACGGAACTGGTTTCACGAAAATCTGGTGTGAAGTTGCTGACACGCCAAGTATGCAGCTGTTTGGACTGACTGCTGACCGAGATGGTCACCTCACCCGTGCGGTCTGACAGAAAACGAGCTGTCATTTCATCTGTACAGCCCAATGCGATCTGTGTATCACAGTTACCAATGATCTCCTGCCATTCGTCATAGGGATAGCGGTTCTTTAACTGTGCGATATTTTGGAATATCACGGAAATACTGATATTTCGGCTGCGTACCGTTGATATTTTCTTTTTAAAGTCCGGTATGGCACCGATGTTCGGAAACTCATCCAGAATAAAATTGACTGCCTTGGGTAATTTCCCGTCTACACCATTTCGGTCTGCAAAGCGCACCAGCTTGATAAACAGGAATGAAAAAAACAAGGATGACAAAAAGTCAAAGGTAGAATCCTGATCGCTGGTGATGCAGAAATACGCACATTTCTCTTTTCCAGGTAATTCCAAGTCGATTTCCGGATATGCGGTGATATTACGAATCATTTTGTTCTGGAACACCTGCAATCTGGCACCAAGACCAATGATGACACCGCCTCGGACTTTTTCACCTGCCTGCTTAAAGATATGATAGGGTCCTTTTGCAGGGTGCTCCTTTGGCAAAAGTGCAAAACGTGCATCCATCTCTTTCTC
>JABLTR010008202.1_pt1 | contig 22037 bp, 19 predicted proteins | sample 7160071 | NCBI WGS metagenome assembly JABLTR01 (sample SAMN14651230, study PRJNA627086) | human gut metagenome | isolation source: feces | host: Homo sapiens | reverse complement strand
GGTGAATTGCCCCGAAGGGGCAAGAGAGGGTGGCCTGGGCCATTGGTTTCTTTCCCATCGCTGGGAAAGAAACTCGCCGCCCGCAGGCGGCGAAATCTCCCTGCAAGAAACGAAACTGCTCTATCATCGCCCCCTCATCCGTCTGGCCTGACGGCCAGCCACCTTCCCCCCAGGGGGAAGGCTCTTTGCGGGGGAGCGGCCCTCATCCGCCCCAGAGGGAAAGCTTACAACGGCAGGCGGCGAAACGCAGTTTCGCACAAAATTCTTTTGCTTACTTTTCTTCTAAGAAAAGTAAGTCAGTGGTCCAGTTTGCCTCCTGAATTTTCTCATCCAGCTCCCGCAGCTCCTTGGACATCCGGTCCACCTCTCTCTGCATGGAGCGCACATCCACAGTGCTGCGGATTCTGATCTCGCCCACCGTGCGGCGGGACACCAGCTCGCTGGCGTTGTCCAGGAAGTTCCGCAGGATGCCCAGCTTGCCCTTCCGGCAGTCTCGCCGGGCCAGCAGGTCGGACAGGGGGACCCCATCCACCAGCGTGCAGCAGTTGGTACGGTTGATGCAGGCGATCAGCGCCTCCAGCCGGGCGTAGTCCTCCTCCAGCTCCTGGAGCAGGTCCTGGGGGTCCTCGGCGGGGGACTCCCCCTCCTGGACCTGGGCATTGTTGTACAGTCGGGTCTCCAGCTGGTGAATGCGGGTCTGGAGCTCCGCGCGCTGGGACAGGGCGTTGGCTAATTTCATGGGTGTCTCCTTTCCTTCGGTCACAGACCCCGCAGGATCTCCTCCCGTTTTTTCTGATATTCCTCGTGGGTGATCAAACCCGCGGACTTCAGGGACTCCAGCTGTTCCAGCCGTCCCTTGGCGTCCAGGGCTGTGGAGGGGATGTGGTCGTGGGACTCCTGAGGTCGGGATTCCGCCTCCCGGTCCACGTCCTCCAGGAGGCCAACGATGGTCTCCTCCTCAATCCCGGTCTCCACGTCATAGCCCACACGGTGGGCCAGTCCATTTTTAGACACAGCAATCCGAATGCCGTTGATGCAGAAGAATCCGCCTATCAGCAGGAAAGGCAGTCCAAACAGCCCGCTGACCGGCATGATCTCTGTAAGGGAAATCACCACAAATACAAAGCCGAACACAGCATGGATCACCCCCATCAGGCGTGTCATGCCCCGGGCCGCACCGGTGGGCTGGGACTGGACAGTAATCCGTCCCCGTCTGTGCCTTCTCATAGCTGCCTCCTTCCCACTTTCCCCGTTTTAGGAGAAGTTGTGCTGTTTTTATGATTTCCTTTTGTATTTAACTAAAAATTTATTCCGAATCGGAGTGTTTTTCTGCGGAAGTCTCACTGCTTTCTGCGGTGTCCTCCGTCAGGTTTTCCACATTTTCCTCCGAACTTGTGGACTCTTCCTCCTCCCGCTCGGCCAGAGCCAGGGAGATCACCTGGTCGCCCTCCTCCTTGAAGCGCATGACGATGACGCCCTGGGTGGCCCGTCCGGCGATGCGGATGGTGTCCACGTGGGTGCGGATGAGGATGCCGGCGGCGGTGACCAGCAGCAGGTCCTCGGAGCCGTCCACCACCTTGATGCCCACCACAGGCCCGGTCTTCTCGGTGACGGCGTAGTTCTTGATGCCCAGACCGCCCCGGTTGGTGATGCGGTACTCCTCCACCGGGGTGCGCTTGCCGTAGCCGTTTTCCGTAATGGACAGCACCGTCTTGCCCGCGGTGGCCCGGGCGGCGCCCACCACATAGTCCCCGTCTCTCAGCTTGATGCCCCGCACGCCGTAGGCGTCCCGGCCCATGACACGCACGTCGTTCTCGTCAAAGCACACGGCCATACCGTCGTGGGTGGCAATGAGGATCTTCTTGGCGCCGTCGGTCTGGCGGACCTCTACCAGCTGGTCGTCCTCGTCCATCTTAATGGCCCGGATGCCGTTGTTCCGAATATTTTTCAGCGAGGAGAGGGTGATGCGCTTCACGGTGCCTTTCCGGGTGACCATGACCAGGTAGCTCTCCTGTTCCATCTTCTCCACGTGGAGCATGACCTGCACCCGCTCACCGCTCTCCACCTGGAGGACGTTGACGATGTTGGTGCCCTTGGCCGTCTTGCCCGCCTGGGGGATCTGATAGCCCTTCTTCTTATACACCTTGCCCTTGTCGGTGAAGAACAGGATCTCGTCGTGAGTGGAGGCGGTGAAGACGCTCTCCACCACGTCCTCCTCCCGGGTGGTAATGCCCTTCTTGCCCATGCCGCCCTTGGACTGGGCGGCGTATTCGCTGGCGGGGGTGCGCTTGAGGTAACCCGCCTGGGTCATGGTGAAGACGCACTGCTCCTCCTCGATCAGGTCCTCGATGTCGATGTCGTCCTCCACGAAACCGATCTCGGTCTTGCGGTCGTCCCCGTACTTGTCCCGGATCTGGATGAGCTCGTCCTTCAGCACGCCCCGGAGCATCTCCTCGTCGGAGAGCAGCTGATCGTAGTAGGCGATCTTCTTCTCCAGCTCGGCAAACTCCGCCTCCAGCTTCTCCTTCTCCAGGCCCTGGAGCCGCTTGAGCTGCATGTCCAGGATGGCCTGGGCCTGCACGTCGTCCAGGCCGAAGCGCTCCATGAGCTTGTCCTTGGCGTCGTCGTAGCTGGTGCGGATGATGTGGATGACCTCGTCGATGTTGTCCTGGGCGATGAGCAGTCCCTGGAGCAGGTGGGCCCGCTCCTGGGCCTTGCGGCGGTCGTAGATGGTCCGGCGGGTGATGATCTGCTCCTGGAAGGCGATGTACTCGTCCAGAATGCCCCGCAGGGTGAGGATCTTGGGCTGGCGCTGGTTGTTCACCAGGGCCAGCATGACCACGGCGAAGGTAGTCTGCATCTGGGTCTGGGCGAACAGGCGATTGAGCACCACCTGGGGGTTGGCGTCCTTCTTCAGCTCGATGACGATGCGCATGCCCTTCTTGCCGTCGGACTCGTCCCGCAGGCCGGAGATGCCCTCCAGCCGCTTGTCCTTCACCTGGTCGGCGATGTTCTCCACCAGGCGGGATTTGTTCACCTGATAGGGCAGCTCGGTGACGATGATGCGGGTGCGGCCAGCGCCGAACTCCTCCATCTCGGTGCGGGCCCGCACCCGGATGTGGCCCTTGCCGGTGGCGTAGGCCGCCCGGATGCCGGACCGGCCCATGATGATCCCCCGGGTGGGGAAGTCGGGGCCCTTGATGTGCTCCATCAGGTCGTCCAGGGTGGCCTCCCGGTTGTCCAGCACGCAGATGGTGGCATTGATGACTTCCCGCAGGTTGTGGGGCGGGATGTTGGTGGTCATGCCCACGGCGATGCCGCTGGAGCCGTTGACCAGCAGGTTGGGGAAGCGGCTGGGCAGCACCCTGGGCTCCTTCCGGCTCTCGTCAAAGTTGGGGTCCCAGTCCACCGTCTCCTTCTCGATGTCCCGGAGCATCTCGTTGGCGATCTTGGACATGCGGGCCTCGGTGTAACGGTAGGCGGCCGGGGGGTCGCCGTCGATGGAGCCGAAGTTGCCGTGGCCCTCCACCAGGCAGTAGCGCATGGAGAAGTCCTGGCCCAGGCGGACCATAGCGTCGTACACCGACGCGTCGCCGTGGGGGTGGTACTTACCCAGCACGTCGCCCACGCAGGTGGCCGACTTCTTGAAGGGCTTGTCGCTGGTGAGGCCGCTCTCGTACATGGAGTAGAGAATCCGCCGGTGTACCGGCTTCAACCCATCCCGCACGTCGGGCAGGGCCCGGCCCACGATAACGGACATGGCGTACTCGATGTACGCATTCTCCATCTCGTGCTCCAGGTTGATGTTTACAATCTTTTGATTGGGAAAGGAAATGTCTTTTTCCTCGTCAGGCTTTTTTGCCAAAATAATCAACTCCGTTCAAGAACAATTAAGAATTGAGAAGTAAGAATTAAGAATAAATTCCTAAACCTTGAACTCGTTGTCTCTTAATTGCTGTGGTTGTAAATCGTAACTCTTTTCTTCTTTTCATTCCCCTGCATCAGAATTGGTGCGTTTCTTTGTACTGTCCAGAATCTGAATGAGCCGTTTTCCCAGTTCAATGCAGCCCTGGCGGATGCCTGCACCCATGTCCTGGGTCAGTCATTCGCCAACCAAACAGGCCCCATCTATTACCCAGAAACTCCCGTCATCCACCCAATTCTGCATTCTGCATTCTTAATTCTGCATTACATCAGTAGTCCAGGTTCATGGCCTTCTGGGCGTTGGATTCGATATACTCCCGGCGGGGCTCCACCTTTTCGCCCATGAGGAGGGTGAAGATCTCGTCGGCCCGGACGGCGTCGGCCATGGTGATGCGCTTGAGGGTGCGGCGCTCCGGGTCCATGGTGGTCTCCCACAGCTCGTGGGGGTCCATCTCGCCCAGGCCCTTGAAGCGGCTGATGTCGATTTTCACGTTGGGATTGCCGCCCCGCATTTCCGAGGAAATGGCGTCCCGCTCCTCGTCGGAGAAGGCCACCCGGGTGGTCTTGCCCCGCACCAGCTTGTAGAGGGGAGGCACGGCGGCGTACACATAGCCCCGCTCGATAAGGGGCCGCATGAAGCGGAAGAAGAAGGTGAGGAGCAGGGTGCGGATGTGGGCGCCGTCCACGTCGGCATCGGCCATGATGACCACCTTGTGGTAGCGCAGCTTGCTCTCGTCAAACTCCTCCCCCAGGCCGGCGCCCAGGGCAGTGATGACGGGGGTGAGCTTGTCGTTGCCGTATACCTTGTCCGCCCGGGCCTTCTCCACGTTGAGCATCTTGCCCCACAGGGGGAGGATGGCCTGGTACCGGGAGTCCCGGCCCTGCTTGGCGGAGCCGCCGGCGGAGTCGCCCTCGACGATGTAAATTTCCGTCAGGGCCGGGTCCCGCTCATAGCAGTCGGCCAGCTTGCCCGGGAGGGTGGCCCCCTCCAGGGCGTTCTTCCGGCGGATGTTCTCCCGGGCGCGGCGGGCGGCCTCCCGGGCCCGGTTGGCCATCATGGCCTTCTCCAGAATGGCCCGGCCCACGGCAGGGTTCTCCTCCAGATAGGTCTCCAGCTTGTCGGAGACCACATTGTTCACCAACGTGCGGATCTCGCTGTTGCCCAGCTTGGCCTTGGTCTGGCCCTCAAACTGGGCCTCTGTGAGCTTTACCGAGATAACGCAGGTGAGGCCCTCCCGGCAGTCGTCGCCGGACACCTTGTCGTCGTTTTTCAGCAGACCGGTCTTCTTGCCGTAGGCGTTGAGCACATTGGTGAGGGCCCGCTTGAAGCCCTCCTCGTGCATGCCGCCCTCGGGGGTGTGGACGTTGTTGGCGAAGGAGACGATGATCTCGCTGTAGCCGTCGTTGTACTGCATGGCCACCTCCGCCATGGAGTCCTCCTTGGCGCCCGCCATGTAGATCACGTCCTCGTGGACGGGGGTCTTGTTCTTGTTGATGAAGGAGACAAATTCCCGGATGCCCCCCTCATAGCACATGTCGTCCTCCTGCTCCTGACCCGGGCGCAGGTCCACCGTCTGGATGCGCAGCCCGGCGTTGAGGAAGGCCTCTTCCCGCATGCGGGTGTGGAGGGTGTCGTAGTTGTACTCCAGAGTGTCAAACATCTCCGGATCGGGCTTGAAGGTGACAGTGGTCCCCGTGTGGTCGGTCCGGCCCACCACCTTCATCTCCTGGGTGATCTTGCCCCGGGAGAACTTCATCTCATAGATCTCCCCGTTCTTGTGGACCTGGACCTCCAGCCACTCGCTCAGGGCGTTGACCACCGACGCGCCCACGCCGTGGAGGCCGCCGGACACCTTATAGCCGCCGCCGCCGAATTTTCCTCCCGCGTGCAGGACGGTGAAAACTACCTCCAGAGCGGGCCGCCCGGTCTGGGGCTGGATGTCCACCGGGATGCCGCGGCCGTTGTCGGTGACGGTGATGGTGTTCCCCGGGTTGATGGTGACGGTGATATCGGTGCAGTAGCCCGCCAGGGCCTCGTCGATGGAGTTGTCCACGATCTCATACACCAGGTGGTGCAGGCCCGATTCGCTGGTGGAGCCGATGTACATGCCGGGGCGCTTGCGCACCGCCTCCAGCCCCTCCAGCACCTGAATCTCCGAGCCGCCGTATTCGTGTTCCACCTGGGTGGAATTCAGTTCTAATTCTTCTGCCATAATAACCTCCAATTTATGAAATGCAGAAGGCAGAATGCAGGAATGCAAAATTGTATTTCTTATTTTCCATTCCTGACTGTTTTCTGCCTTTTTTCGTTTTTTCATGGTGTCCGTCTTATCCGGATTTTCACACTCTGCATTCTGCATTTCTGCATTCTGCATTACTCAAACCAGTTGCTCTCTGTGCGCCGCAGCAGAGCGGACGGGGACAGCTGAGAGATATATACCGTGGGCGGACCCTCCTCCCCGCCCACCAGCACAAAGGACCGGGGCAGGTCGTCGCACACCGACACCACCCTCCCCTCCTGCTCGGCCCGCTCTAAAAACTCCCGGGTCTTGAATGCCCAGCTGGAGTTGTCTAGGTCAAAGATGCCCAAAATGTTCTTGTGGGGCACCACCACCGACTGGCCCAGGTGCAGGTACATGAGGTTCCCTCCTTTTTTCCACATTGGGCGTTGATTTTGTGGATTATTTTGTTATGTTGATTTCGCCGCCGTCCTCCTTTTCCCTTTCCCCTTGGGGCGGATGAGGGGGGACTCCCCCTAAAAGCCTTCCCCCTGGGGGGAAGGTGGCACGGCGAAGCCGTGACGGATGAGGGGGCGATGATAGAGCGGTTTCGTTCCTCACAGGGGGGATTTCGCCGCCTGCGGGCGGCGAGTTCCTTTGCCCATGGCGGCAAAGGAACCAAAACGCCCCCGGGGACGGCTCAGATGAGCGCTTCGCGCTCATATTCGCCTTTCCCCGGACCCCTTTTACGGGGGCCGCCAATTAGGCAAACTTGGCGATCGACGTAAAGGCGCGGGTGGACGTCGATTGGTTTTCGTTCTATTACCGCTACCGCTGAGATTCCGGTAACTTTTGGGTTGTGCTCCTATCGGTTGAAAGCGCGCCTTTTGGGCGGGTGGGGCTCAAGTGCGGCTCAGGGAAACGGCGCTTCCTGAGACGTTTTCTGCTTTCCGTAGGGGCGGCACACTGGGCCGCCCGTATTTTCTGGTTTTGTACACGTTCTTGCAGCTTTATAGGGGCGACCCTTGCGGCCGCCCGTGGGAATACGAATTGCGGTCCAAGAGAGCACCCTCATCCGTCTGGCCTACGGCCAGCCACCTTCCCCCTTGCAGGGGGAAGGCTATTTTGCACCGGGAGCGTTGGCTCAGAAAACCCAGGCGCAGTGCGAAAACCGCACCAGGAACAAATTTTGCACACCCAGGGCCCAGTGGCCCGGAAGAAAACGCGGGCAAGCACTCCTGGTTTTGCGCGCCGGAAATGAAGAACAACCTCTCAGGAGCGCGTCCCCCGTAATGGGGGTCCGGGGCCGACTCCCCCTATCAGGGGGAGATGGCCCGAAGTGCCAGAGGGGGTAGGGAAGGCGACTATGGGCACGAAGTGCCCATCGGAGCCGTCCCCGGCGGCGTTTTGGTTACTTTGCCGCCGCGGGCAAAGTAACCCGCCGTCCGCAGACGGCGGACCCCCCTGCAAAAACCTACGGCGCATCAATGATCTTGGGTCCCCAAATTTTCTTCCACCCCCGCCATCCCAGGTAACATCCGATCAGCAGGAAAATCCCCGGCAGTCCGGGGAACAAAATGAGCTGTGTCACCGGGGATACCTCCTCCGAGGTCCACATATTCCACCGCCCCACGCCGACGATCACCACAAACAGCACCGACAGTACCGGGGGCAGGGCCCTCCAGATCCTCCGCTTCGGGACGCGGCAGCACAGATACTCCAGCACCAGCCCGATCCCCAGGGGGAGCAAGCAGAAAATTCCAATGACAATGGGCATAACATTCCTCCTGGAATCAGCCCCGCGGGGCCGTTATACCAGCTTTCCCCCCTGGATGTGAAAACTTCTCCCCTGCTCCAGCCCCTCCAGCTTCTCCTCCTCACAGCAGGTGATGAAGATCTGTCCCCCCTGGATGTGGTTCAATACAAAGGATTGCCGTTTTGCGTCCAGTTCAGACAGCACGTCGTCCAGCAGGAGGACGGGGTACTCCTCGGTCTCCTGGAAGAAGATCTCCCGCTGGGCCAGCTTCAGTGACAGTGCGGCGGTGCGGGTCTGCCCCTGGGAGCCGTAGGTCTTGGCGGACCGGCCGTCCAGCTCCACCGCCAGGTCGTCCTTGTGGGGGCCGGTGAGGCACTGCCGGGCGTCCAGCTCCGCCTGCCGGTGGCGCTCCTGGTGGGTCAGGATCTCCTCCAGAATGGTCCGGGGCGGGGCCAGGGGGTCGGTGACGGTGGACACCGTCTCATACCGCAGGGACAACTTCTCCCGCCCACCGGAGAAGTCCCGGTGGATGGGAGGCGCGGTCTCCTGGAGCCGCTTTACAAAGTGGGCCCGGTAGTGGACCACCAGCGCCCCGGTCTGGGCCATACGCAGACTGAAGTCGTCCAGGGTCTGAAGGAGGGAGGGATTCTCCGGCCAGTCCCGCAGAATGCGGGTCTTGTGCTCATAGAGGCGGTTGTACTCCCCCAGGGCCTGGGCGTACCTGGGCCGCAGCTGGCAGATGGCCAGATCCAGGAACTTCCGCCGGGCGGCCGCCCCCTCTCGGATCAGGTACAGATCCTCCGGGCAGAACAGCACCGTGGTCAGAATGCCCGAGAGCTCCCCGGCGGTTTTCAGCCGCACCCCGTTGGAGTAGAGCTGCCGGCTTTTCCCCCGGTGCAGCTTGGCCTCCAGGGTGAAGGTCCGGCCCCGGCTGTCCACTGTCCCCTTCAAAAAGGCCCCGTCGATGTCCAGCATGATCATCTCCCGGTCGTACCGGGCCCGGTGGGACTTGGCGGAGGATAGGTAGGCGATGGCCTCCAGCAGGTTGGTCTTGCCCTGGGCGTTCTCCCCGTAGATCAGGTTCACCCTGGGGTCGAAGTCGGACTGGAAGTGGACATAGTTCCGGAAAAAATCCAGCTCCAGAGCGTTTAGGATCATTGGACCACCAGTTCCAGCTCGCCGTCGATGACCGCCCGGTCCCCGGGGCGCATCTTCTTGCCCCGCATGGTGCAGGGTTCCCCGTTGACGGCCACCCGGCCCTCCTGGATAATCAGCTTGGCGTCCCCGCCGGTCTCCACCGCGCCGGCAAATTTCAGAAGGTCCTGGAGCTTGATAAATTCGGTGTGGATCTGTACAGTTTCGGTCTGCATAGCATCAATTCCTTGTCAGTTTTTTCGCAGGGGGATTCCGCCGCCACATTTTTCAAGCCTTCCCCCTGGGACGAATGAGGGCTCCTCCTCGCAAAGCCTTCCCCTTTTGGAAAGATGGCTGTCCGTCAGGCCAGATGGATGAGGGGGCTCCCCTTAAAAGCCTTCCCCCTGGGGGGAAGGTGGCACGGCGAAGCCGTGACGGATGAGGGGGCGATCTCCCCCCAAAGCCTTCCCCTCGGGGGGAAGGTGCCCCCGAAGGGGGCGGATGAGGGGGCAATGATAGAGCGGTTTCGTTCCTCGCAGGGGGATATTTCGCCGCCTGCGGGCGGCGAGTTCCTTTGCCCATGGCGGCAAAGGAACCAAAACGCCACCGGGGACGGCTCAGATGAGCGCTTCGCGCTCATATTCGCCTTTCCCCGGCCCCCTTTTACGGGGGTTATCCCTTGGGCCAGGCAGAATCCTTCCGGCGCGCAAAATCAGGAGTGCTTGAGCGCGGTCCCATCCGGCCCCACTGGGGGCCTGAGCGGGAAGAAAATTGTAGCTGGTGCGTTTCCGCTTCTGCGCCTGCCGTCTCCGAACCAACGCCCTGGGGCCATTTTCCGCCGTAGGGGCGCACAGTGTGCGCCCGCGGGCCGGTCTGGGACCGGCCCCTACGGGAAGGCCGGAGAGATCCCCCGTATTTCGTAGGGGCGGCACACTGGGCCGCCCGGAACACGAGCCGTGAACGTACCCGGCTCCGACGAAAGAACGAAAGTACTTCCGGACACACCGCAGGGACAGGTGTCCTCACCCGCCCGCAGGACAGAACCGGTTCTTTCCCCCACCGGCAAGCGCCAATTTTCAAACCGCTAAATTTTTTCCACACACCCATGCAGCAGCTCGTACAGCTCCGGGAACACCTTTTTCAGGGCCACCGGCTGTTCTGTCCTCCGGTCATAGAAGAAGTGGGAGGAGGTCCCCAGGGTGTGGAGCTCCCCTGTCTCCGAATCGGTCATCCGGTACTCCAGCACCAGCCGGGCGGGGGTGAGCTTTCTCACCTTCATCTCAATGGCCAGGGTCTGCCCGAACTTGGTGGTCTTTTTGTAGGAGCAGGAGATGTCGGTGAGGGCGAAGTCGATCCCCGCCGCCGTGGCCCGCTCATAGCCCCAGCCCAGCTGCTCCAGAAAATCGGTGCGGGCCTCCTCCATCCAGTGGATGTAGTTGCCGTGGTAGACCACACCCATGCTGTCCGTCTCGTAAAACTGCGCCTTCCGCAGGTAGGGCTTCCACTCCATGTCAGTTCCCCGCCTTCAGCCGCACGGGCAGCACCATATAGATGAAGTTCTCCTCCCCCTCGGCGGGCAGGATGACGCAGGGGGCCACGCCGGAGGAGAACTCCAGCTTCAGCTTGTCCGCCGGAGCCGCCTTCAGGGCGTCCATCAGGTATTTGTTGTTAAAGCCAATCTCCAGATTCTGGCCGTCCCCGGTGATGGGACACTGGTCGGAGGCATCGCCGATGCCCGTCTTGGTGGTGATGGACACCATGCCGTCCCCGAACACGCACCGCAGGGGGCTCTTCAGCTTCTCGCTGATGATCAGAGAGACGCGGTCGATGGAGGCCAAAAGGGTGCGGGCGTCGCACTCCACCTGGATGGGGTTGTTCCGGGGAATAGCGTTGCGGTAGGCCAAAAATTCCCCCTCCAGCCGGCGGCACACCAGCAGGGTCTCCCCTGCCTGGAACAGGATGTGCCGGGCCCCCTGGCTGATGGTCACCGGCCCCTCGCCGGAGCAGATTTTTTCCACCTCGCTGAGGGCGGAGCCGGGGACCACGAAGGAGAAGGACTCGGCCCCATCAATTTTATCCACAGCCTCGCGGCGCAGGGCCAGCCGGTAGCCGTCCACCGACACCACGGTGAGCCCGTTTTTATCCACCTCAAACAGGGAGCCGGTGTGGATGGGGCGGCTCTCGTTGTCGCTGACGGCGAAGAGGGTCTGGGAAATCATGGAACGCAGCACACTCTGTTCCAAGGCGAGGGAGTTCTGCTGATCCACAGTGGGTAATTCTGGAAATTCCTCCGGGTCGGTGCCTAGAATGTTGAACTCGCTCAGACCGCACTTGATGTTCACCATATAGTTTTGAGCGGTGAACACCACCACGTCGTCGGGCATTTTCCGGATAATTTCCCCAAACAGCCGGGCAGACAGCACCAGAGAGCCGGGCTCCTGGATCTCTGCGGGGACAGTGGCTTGAATTCCCTTTTCCAAGTCATAGCCGGTAAGGCGCAGGCGGGTGTCCGCCTCAATTAAAATGCCCTCCATGGCTGGAATGGAACTCTTTGCCGCCACAGCTCGAGAGGTAGTGGCGACTGCGGAGACCAAGAGGGCCTTCTCACAGGAAAATTTCATGCTGTGTACGCCTCCTTCTGCGTCGTTTCCTGCTTTCTCTCTCCGCAGAGAGATGAGAGGATTAAAAATTTTAGTAACAGTAGTCCGTAGGGGGAAAAAATGTGGAAAACCTGGGGAAGCCGTTGGGGCGCTAAGAAAAAAGCGTCCACAGGGGGTGTGAAAAAATTTTTGCCGCTTTCCACAGCCGTAAGGGCAAAGGAAAGTTTTCCACACTATGCAACGAGTTTTCCACATTTAACTGTGGATAATTTAGGTCGAAAAAGGACAGGCCTTTTTCTCCACAAAAGGGGAGCGGCCTGGGGACATTTTGAATTAAGAATTAGGAGTTAGAAATTAGGAATTGGTGGGATTTTTATTCATAGCGGATGTTGATGTTGGCGGTGATGTCTTTGATGATCTCCGCCTTCTCCGGGTCGGTCTTCACCAGGTCTTCGATGCGCTCGATGGAGTGGAGGACGGTGGTGTGGTCCCGGTTGTCGAACTCCTTGCCGATCTCTTTGAGAGACAGGTTGGTCATGCGCCGGATCTGGTACATGGCGATCTGGCGGGCCAGGGAGATGTCCTTGGCCCGGCCCTGGCCCCGGAGGGTGGCCGGCTCGATGTTGTAGAACTTGCACACCTCGTCGATGATCACGTCGGCGGTGGGCACGATATCAGACTTCTCCTTGAACATGTCCTTGACTGCCCGGATGACGGTGTCCTTGTCCACCGAGTCCCCCATGAGCTGCTGGTAGGCCATGATCTTGTTGACGGTGCCCTCGATCTGCCGCACGTTGGCGGTGATGTTCTCCGCGATGAGCTGGAGGAGGAACTCAGGCAGCTCCACCCCCATGCGGATGGCCTTGTTCTTGATGATGGCCATGCGGGTCTCGTAGTCGGGGGGCTGGATGTCAGCCAATAAGCCCCACTCGAATCGGGTCTTCAGACGGTCCTCCAGGCGCAGCATCTCCTTGGGGGGGCGGTCGGAGGTGAAGACGATCTGCTTTTTCAGCTCATACAGGGTGTTGAAGGTGTGGAACATCTCCTCCTGGGTGGAGTCCCGGCCGGCGATGAACTGCACGTCGTCCATGAGGAACACATCGGCGCCCCGGTACTTCTCCCGGAACTCCGCGTTTCTTCCCTCCCGGATGGCCTGGATCAGCTCATTGGTGAAGGTGTCCCCCTTGATGTAAACCACCTTGTACTCCGGGTGGTTCTTGTGGATGGTGTGGGCGATGGCGTACAGCAGGTGGGTCTTGCCCAGGCCGGACTCCCCGTAGATGAACAGGGGGTTGTAGCTCTTGCCCGGGTTGTCGGCCACCGCCCGGGCGGCGGCGTGGGCAAACTTGTTGGAGGAGCCCACCACGAAGCGCTCGAAGGTGTACTCCTCGGTGCCGGGGAAGAAATTGTCCTTCTCCGGCTGGCTGTACTGGTCCAGCTCTCCCTCAGTGAGCACCACCACGTCCATGTCGCAGGAGAACAGCTCCCGCAGGGCGGCCTGGATCTTCCCCACGTAGCGGGTGGCGATGATGTCCCGCTTGAAGCGGGTGGGCGAGTAGAGGACGAAGCGGTCGTCCTCCAGGGCGACGGCGGAGGCGTCGTCGAACCAGGTATTGATGGTGGTGGCAGTCATATCGGGCTGCATCAAAGTGATGACCTTGGACCAGACATCGGCGGCAGGATTCATGAAAGGAAGACCTCCTTACAGAAAAATAACGGCCGAAGGGCATAGCAATACGGGCGGAATGCCGAGGTGCTCCCGCCCGCAGCTGTGGAGATGCTGCTGGATTCGGACCGAAGAAAAAGAGAGGCCCCCCGCGGCCCTATTCGGGCAGGGGACCCGTTCAGCGCGTGTTCCGGCGCGGCCCGTCCCCGGATCGGAGAGAGCCGCCAGTTTGATCAGATTTATTATAGCAAAAATCACCTCTGGCCGCAAGGATTTCACCGGCTTTTTTATTTTAAATGTATCGGAAATTTTCCACTGTACCGGGGGGATCTGTGAAAGAATGGAAACAATGACTGAAACCATATGGGATGAGAGAAAAACCACCACAAGATGTGGTGTCTTCCAAGAAAAAACGGAAAAGTTTGTGGAAAAGAGCAAAAAAGGAGTTGACAGGAAGAAAAGTCAGGCGCTATAATGGAAGCCGTCATTCCAGGGAGAGGGTCATTCTACCCTTTTTCCGGGAAGTATCTGCGAACCGCAGCCGGAGACGGCTGTTGTTGGGCCGGTCCGCCGGCTTGAAATTAGATGAGGAGGTGTCCCCCATGCTTCGTACCTATCAGCCCAAGAAGCGCCAGCGTTCCAAGGAGCACGGCTTCCGCAAGCGTATGGCCACCCGCAATGGCCGCAAGGTGCTGGCCCGCCGCCGCGCCAAGGGCCGCGTCCGCCTGACCCACTGAGTTTGGGACAGACTGCCATCATCCGATGGAGATACGGCAAAAGGACACAAATCAAACAGACGCGTAAATAGGGGCGTGGGAATGTTTCCCCCGCCCCTGCGGTGCATACGGAGGTTTTTCTGCCCTGGCCTTTTCTTTGCAGGACGGGGGCCTGCTTCCGCCGCCCCGGTTGTTTTTCCGCCTGTAGGGCCTGATGCCCTCATCGGGCCGCTGGGTGGATCTTTTCACAGGGGTATTTCGCCGCTCCGGCGGCGAGTGACTGTTTGGACGCCCAAAAAGTCACCAAAAAAGCGCCAGGGGGTGGGGCCAATCGGATTCGGCTGCGCCTCATCCTCCATGCGCCCCACCCCCTAGAACCCCCGTTACGGGGGTTACCTCTTGGGCCGGATAAAAATTTCCGGCGCGTAAAATCTGAGTGGCGTTCCGCGACTTCTTCCGGGCCCACAGGGGCCCTGGGTTTGCAAAAATTAGGGTCCGGTGCGGTTTCACAACTGCGCCTGGCTCTGCCGAGCCAACGCTCCCGGTGCGAATCCTGCGCCTCCTAAACCTTCCCCTTGGGGGGAAGGTGCCCCAATGCACACACTGGGGCGGATGAGGGGGCAGGTTTCACCTTCCTCTGTAGGGCGCGGCCTCCCGGACGCGCCGTCCCGCAAACGGACGGGCGGCCCAGTGTGCCGCCCCTACGGAAATGAGGGAATGTCTCAGGATATAGCGTCCCCCGACGCACAACTTGAGCCGCGCCCTGGTGCCTCTTTGGTTTCTTTCTGGGCATCCAGAAAGAAACTCGCCGCCCGCAGGCGGCAAAATCCCCCGCGTCTGATTTTATTGTGTTCGAATACCCCATATCTCCAAAACCATCCGGAGGAACCCTTCATGAAGCACACCATAGCACTAAAACAAAATCATGAGTTCCGCCGGCTGTACAGCAAGGGCAAGAGCGCTGTGTCCCCCTACTTCGCCGTCTACTGCCGGAAGACCAACCGGCCGGTGAGCCGTCTGGGCATCACCACGGGGGTGAAGCTGGGCAACGCCGTCAAGCGCAACCGGGCCCGCCGCCGCATTCGGGAGCTCTACCGCACCAACGAGCACCGGCTTCTGCCGGGCTACGACGTGGTGGTGGTGGCCCGCGCCCGGGTGATCTACGGCCGGTACCCGGAGCTGGAGCGCAGCTTTCTCCAGCTTATGCGCAAGCTGGGGATCTGTCCGCCCCGGGAGGCGCGGCCGTGAAAGCACTGCTGATCTGGATGATCCGGTTCTACCAGCGGGAGATCTCTCCCGCCCGTCCCACCTGCTGCCGCTTCATCCCCACCTGCTCGGCCTACGCTCTGGAGGCGGTGGAGAAGTACGGCGCCCTGAAGGGCGGCCTTCTGGCCGTGCGCCGCATTCTGCGGTGCAACCCCTTCCACCGGCAGAAGTCCATCGAGTACGACCCCGTGCCGTAGGACCCGGCCGGATTCAATTTACAATGTGGAGGTACCGTTGTGGGTATTATTCTGACGCCATTTGCATGGCTGTTGATGCTGTTTTATGATTTTTCCCAGAACTACGGCATCGCCCTGATTTTATTCGCCCTGGTTATCAAGCTGGTGCTCTTCCCCTTCAACCTGAAGGGCAAGAAGAGCATGATCCAGATGAACCTGCTCTCCAGTAAAATGCAGCAGCTGCAGAAGCAGTACGGCAAGGACCGGGAGCGCTATAACCTGGAGATCCAGAAGCTCTATGAGAAGGAGAAGGTCAACCCCATGAGCGGGTGCCTGTGGTCCTTCATCCCCATCATCTTCCTGATGGTGCTGTACGGCATCATCCGGGAGCCCCTGACCTATCTGATGAACGTGCCCGCGGACATGATCAACACGGTGGCCGAGATCACCGGCGTGGCCAACTCCGGCACCTATCCCCAGATCGCCATGCTGAAGGCTATCGCCGACCCCGCCATGATGGAGCAGGTAAAGGCCGCCCTGGGCGATGCCGGGGCCGGACTGTTCTCCATGAACGTGGAGTTCCTGGGCATCAATCTGGCCAACATTCCCCAGCTGAACTTCTGGAGCGCGGAGGGCGGCCTGGTCTGGGGCAACATCGGCCTGTTCCTGCTGCCCCTGGTGTCGGTGGGCACCTCGCTGCTGTCCATGTATGTGAGCATGAAGACCAACCAGATGAACCGGGGCGGCGAGCAGAACGATCAGATGGCCAAGACCAACCGCACCATGATGATCTTCATGCCCATCATGTCCCTGTGGATCGGCTTTACCGTCCCCGCCGGCCTGTCCATCTACTGGATCGCCCAGTATATCTTCTCCATCTTCCAGGAGCTCATCTGCGGCCGCCTGCTGAAGAAGGACTATGAGAGAGCCAGGGCCGAGGCCGCCGAGCGGGAGCGCCAGGAGAAAGAGGACGAGAAGCGCCGCAAAGAGGAGGCCCGTCTGGAGCGCCAGCGCCGCCTGGAGGAGGAGAAGAAGAACCGGGGCAAGAAGAAGCCCAAGAAGGCCGAGCCCACCGAGCCCGGCATCAACAAGGACGACAGCCGCATCGGCATCCGGGCCTATGCCCGGGGCCGCGCTTACGACCCCAACCGCTTCGGCGGCGTGCAGCCTTACCGGGACCCCAGCGATCTGCTGAAGGCCCAGGCGGAGGCCCAGAATGCCCAGAAGGGTAAGAAGGGCAGAAAGGACAAGAAGGAGGCCGAAAAGACCTCCCCCGCCCCCGAGAAAGAGACCAAGCCCATTTCTCAGGAGGAGCAGCCCCAGCTGACCCAGGTCCAGGAGACTCCCGTTCAGGAGGCCGAGGCCGCCCCTGAGATCCCCGCTCCCGCTGAGGCGGAGACCGCCGCCCCCGAGGCCGCTCCCGTGGAGACCGAGGAGGTCGAAGTGGAAGTGGAGCAGGTGGAAGTAGAGATCCCCGAGGACGAGGACGACAAGAAGGAAGGTGTCTGATATGAGAAAGTGGATCGAGACCACCGGACGTTCTGAGGAAGACGCCATTGCCGCCGCCCTGTTCCAGCTGGGCCTGGACCGGGACGACGTATCCGTGGAAGTCATTGAGCGGGCCAAGTCCGGCTTCCTGGGCTTCGGCGGCAACCCCGCTAAGGTCCGGGTGAGCTACGAGGTCCCCGGCGAGGATGAGGAGCCCTCCTCCCCCGCCCCGGAGAAGGCCCCGGAGCCCGCCGCCCCCAAGGCCGAGCCCGTTCCGGAGAAGAAGGCCGAGCCCGCCGCCCCCGCCCCCCAGGCGGAGAAAAAGGCGGAGCCCGCCCCCAGGGAGGACGCCAACCGCCTGCAGCCCGGGGATGAGGTGCTCATCGGCCGGGAGGAGACCAACGCCCCCAAGGGGATGGACGGCCAGCCTCTGGAGCTGGCTCCCGCCGACGACCCCAAGGCCGCCCGTATCCGGGAGTTCCTGGCCGGACTCATGGAGCACCTCCAGGTGGAGGCGGTCCCCGACATCTATGTCAGCGAGAACGGCTATAAGGTGATCCTCCAGGGCCGCGGCCTGGGTGCCATCATCGGCCGCCGGGGCGAGACGCTGGACGCCATCCAGCAGCTCACCAACTACGCGGTGAACCACGGCCAGTCCAAGCGGGTGCGCATCCACATCGACGCCGAGGGCTACCGGGCCAAGCGGGAGGAGTCCCTCCAGCGCCTGGCGGTGAAGGTGGCCGGCAAGGTGGTCAAGTACCGCAAGAACATGACCCTGGAGCCCATGAACGCCTATGAGCGCCACGTGATCCACGCGGCCCTCCAGGACTACCCCAACGTGACCACCTACTCCACCGGCGTGGAGCCCAACCGCCGGACGGTGGTGGCCTACGCCCCGGGGCAGAAGTAAAGTTTATACAGAAATAGCGACAGCGGGAGGAACTCACGTTCCTCCCGCTTTTTTATCGTTTGATGAGTACCACTGCCACGTCGTTTACGTTGGTGCCGGTGGGACCGGTGCGGATGAGGCCGTCCACCTGGTCCAGGGCGTGGTAGGCATCGTTCTCCGCCAGAACCTGGTGAATGGTGAGGCCCGCCGCCTCCAGGCGGTCTTTCGTGCTTCCGTTCACCAGGCCCCCCGCCGCGTCGGTGGGGCCGTCGGTGCCGTCAGAGCCCAGGGAGAAGATCAGAGTATCCGCCAGCCCCGCGATTCCCTGGGCGGCGGAGAGGGCCAGCTCCTGGTTGCGGCCCCCCTTCCCCTGGCCGGTGAGGAGGACCACTGTCTCGCCTCCAGCCAGAAAGGCCAGAGATTTCTGAGTGTCCTGGTGGGTCCTGGCGATGGAGGCCAGGAAGGAGCCCGCCTCCTTGGCCTGACAGCACAGCTGGTCGGTGAGCAGGACCGGCTCATAGCCCAGCCGCCGGCAGGCCGCCCCGGCGGCGGCGCACAGCTCCCGGACGCTGCCAGTGATTACCGTCTCCACATTGTCCAGCGCCTTGGGGGTCTCCTCTTGAAGGAGTGCCCGGGCCTGGGGCGACAGGGGGAGCTGGTACTTCTCCGCCACCTCCTGGGCCTGCGCGCAGGTGGACTGGTCCGGGTAGGCGGGGCCCGAGGCGATCATGTCCAGGGGGTCCCCCAGAATGTCGGACAGGACGATGGAGAACACCTGGGCCGGGGCGCACAGCTGGGCGAACCTCCCCCCTTTCACGGCGGACAGCCGCTTGCGGACGGTGTTCATCTCCACAATGTCCGCCCCGCAGGCCAGCATGGCCTGGGTCAGATGGGAGAGCTCCTCCGCCGGGATGAGGGGGCACTCAAACAGGGCGGAGCCCCCGCCGGACACCAGAAACACCACCGTGTCCTCCGCCGTCAGATCCTCCACCAGCTCCATGGCCGCCCGGGTGCCCCGGAAGGAGTCCTCATCGGGGACCGGATGCCCCCCCTCATAGACGGCGCACCGGGGAATCTCCCCCCGGCTGTGGCCGTGCTTGGTCACCACCACCCCGGCCTCCAGCCGGTCCCCCAGCAGCCGGGCGGCACAGTCGGCCATCTGCCAGGCCGCCTTGCCCGCGGCCACAAGAAAGACACGGCCCGCGCCGAAGGTCCGGCCCTCCAGGGCCCGGCGCACCGCCTGGTCGGGCAGACAGGCCGTCAGGGCCTCCTGGATGATGGTTTGCGCGTCTGTATGGATGGACATGATATTCGCCCCCTGGAAATTGGAATCCCGGCCCCATGCAGAGAGAGCCGGATGTCGGTATAATGATACCATACCGGATCAGACTTTGGATTTTTTACAGAAATAATTTTATTTTTTTAGAGAAAGACCAAATATAGAATGTTTACAATGGAGACAAACCATGGGTCCCTGACGGGACAGCGGCAAGATAAAAGACATGAAGGAGGAACCCCCATGAAAATCGTAGTTTTGGACGGATACACCGAGAACCCCGGCGACCTGAGCTGGGACGAGCTGGGCAAGCTGGGCGACCTGACGGTCTATGACCGCACTTCCCTCACCGACGAGGAGGAGATCATCTCCCGCATCGGGGACGCGGAGGTGGTCTTTACCAACAAGACCCCCATCTCCAAGGCGGTGATCGACGCCTGCCCCAACATGAAATTCATCAGCCTGCTGGCCACGGGCTATAACGTGGTGGACTATGTGTACGCCGGGGAGAAGGGCATCCCGGTGACCAATGTGCCCACCTACGGCACCGCCTCGGTGAGCCAGTTCTCCATCGCCCTGCTGCTGGAGATCTGCCACCACATCGGCCACCACGACGCCTCGGTCCACGCGGGCAACTGGGAGAAGAGCATCGACTGGTGCTACTGGGACTACCCCCTCATCGAGCTGGAGGGCAAGACCATCGGCATCATCGGCTTCGGCCGCATCGGACAGGCCGAGGGGCGCATCGCCAAGGCCCTGGGGATGCAGGTGCTGGCCTATGACCTCTACCCCAACGACTCCGGCCGGACCATCGGGGAGTATGTGGACCTGGAGGAGCTGTACGCCCGGGCCGACGTGATCTCCCTGCACTGCAACCTCACCCCGGAGAACACCGGCATGATCAACAAGGACTCCATTGCCAAGATGAAGGACGGGGTCATCCTCATCAACAACGCCCGGGGCCAGCTCATCAACGAGCAGGACGTGGCCGACGCTCTGAACAGCGGAAAGATGGGGGCCGCCGGCCTGGACGTGGTGTACACCGAACCCATCCGGGGGGACAACCCCCTGCTGAAGGCCAAGAACTGCATCATCACCCCCCACATCTCCTGGGCCCCCAAGGAGAGCCGCCAGCGCATCATGGACTGTGCCGTGGCCAATGTAAAGGCCTATCAGGAGGGCGCGCCCATCAACGTGGTCAATCTGTAAAAGCGAAAAACGCTCCGCATTGCCGTTCCCTGGCAATGCGGAGCGTTTTTTCTTTGTTTCAGCAGGGGCGGAGAAAATCCAGCCTTACCCCTTCTTCTTGGAGGCCGGCTTCATGCGCTCGCCGTGTGATTTCATGTCTTGGCAGGACAAAGTGAATTTGTCCTGCCGCCGCGCGCCCGCTGTGCGGGCGGGACCACGGCGAGAACGAACAGAGGCTGGTACGTGCGGGACTCTGGTTCTGCTTACCCCTTCTTCTTAGAAGCCAGCTTCATGCGCTCCCCGTGGTCCAGAACGCGCTTGCGCAGGCGTAAATTTTCGGGGGTGCACTCCAGCAGCTCGTCGTCGGCCAGGAACTCCAGGCACTGCTCCATGGACATCTGCTTGGGAGGCGTCAGGCGCAGCGCCTCGTCGGAGCCGGAGGCCCGCATGTTGGTCAGCTGCTTCTTCTTGCACACGTTGACGGAGATGTCCTCCGCCTTGGGGGTCTCGCCCACGATCATGCCGGCGTACACCGGGGTGCCCGGGCCGATGAACAGGGTGCCCCGCTCCTGGGCGTTGAAGAGGCCGTAGGTCACCGCCTCGCCGGTCTCGAAGGCCACCAGAGAGCCGGTGGAACGGCGCTGGATGTCCCCGCGCATGGGCTCATAGTGGTCAAAGACGGAGGCCATGATGCCCTCCCCCTTGGTATCGGTCAAAAACTCGTTGCGGTAGCCGAACAGGCCCCGGGAGGGGACCATAAACTCCAGCTTGGTGCGGTTCCCCACCGGAGTCATGTTCTGCAGGTCGGCCCGCCGGGACTGGAGCTTGTTGATGACCGCTCCGGTATAGTCGTTGGGCACGTCGGCCACCAGCAGCTCCATGGGTTCGCACTTCTTGCCGTCGATCTCCTGGTAGAGCACCCGGGGGGGAGACACCTGGAACTCATAGCCCTCCCGGCGCATGGTCTCCATGAGGATGGACAGGGACATCTCGCCCCGGCCAGCCACATTGAAGGAGTCGGTGGAGTTCTCCACCTCGGACACCTTCAGGGACACGTCCTTCAGGGTCTCCCGGAACAGCCTGTCCCGGAGCTGGCGGCTGGTGACGAACTTGCCCTCCCGACCGGCAAAGGGGGAGTCGTTGACGGAGAAGGTCATCTCGATGGTGGGGGCGGAGATCTTGACGAACTCGATGGGCTCCACACAGTCGGGGGCACAGATGGTGTCGCCGATGGTCACGTCGCCGATGCCGCTCATGGCGATGATGTTGCCGGCGGTGGCCTCCTGGACGGGGACCTTGGCCAGGCCGTCGAACTCATAGAGGGCGGTGGCCTTGGCCTTCTTGGGGGCGGCGTCCGGATCGTGGTAGTTGCATACGGCGATCTCCTGATTCTGCTTGATCACGCCCCGCTCAATGCGGCCGATGGCGATGCGGCCCACAAACTCGTTGTAGTCGATGGAGGAGACCAGCATCTGGAAGGGGGCGTCCACATCCGCCTCGGGGGCGGGGATATACTCCAGGATGGTGTCGAACAGGGGCTTCAGGTCGCTGCCCGCCTCGTCGGGCTGGACGGAGGCGGTGCCCTGCCGGCCGGAGCAGAACAGCATGGGGGAGTCCAGCTGCTCGTCAGTGGCGTTCAGGTCCATGAGCAGCTCCAGCACCTCGTCGATGACCTCGTACACCCGCTGGTCGGGGCGGTCGATCTTGTTGACCACCACGATGACCCGGTGGCCCAGCTC
>JABLTR010096686.1_pt1 | contig 22038 bp, 19 predicted proteins | sample 7160071 | NCBI WGS metagenome assembly JABLTR01 (sample SAMN14651230, study PRJNA627086) | human gut metagenome | isolation source: feces | host: Homo sapiens | reverse complement strand
CTTGAAAAATAAAGGAATCTGTGATAAATTCAAAAAATGAACAATATGTAGTTCATTTGTTTTTTGCAGCATTCTATTCAAAATGATGATTTTGTCATGAGGTGAGAGCGGGATGAAAGCCTTTAAGAGCACACCGACCAAGGCTGCTACCGCTCTGGATCAGCCGGCCCGTATTACTACGGAATCAGTCCGTGCCTATCTGGCGGACCTGTCGGCCCGGGGGCGAAGTGTTGCCACGGTGCGGCGCTACGCTTCCGGACTGCGGACCCTGTGGGAGGACCTGCCTCCGGACAAGCTGGTCCGGAGGGAGACGCTGGTCGACTGGCAGAATAAGCTGCTTGACCGGGGGTACTCCCCTGGGAGCGTCAACATCCATCTCTCCGCCGCTAACGGCCTGCTGGAGTACATGGGGCGGCGGGACCTGCAGCTGGTAGGACAGCTGGATGCGGTGCCCGAGATCCAGCCAGAGCTGACACGGACGGAGTATCTGCGGCTGCTGCAGACAGCCCGGACCTTGGAGAGGGAGCGAATCTACCTAATGGTAAAGGTATTCGCTCTGACCGGCATTCGGGTGGGAGAGTTACCCCTGTTGACAGCGGAGGCCGTAGAGACGGGGTGGCTGTCGGTCAGTGGGGAGCAGAGACCGATTCCAGGTTGCCTGCGGCGGGAGCTGCTGGATTACATAGCCCGAAATGGCATCCGGTCCGGCCCGGTGTTTGTATCTCGGAACGGACGATCTCTGCAGCGGACCCAGGTGACGGCGGAGATCCAATCCCTGAGTCGGGACGCACGGGTGGAGGCAGCCAAGTGTACCCCCAGGGGCTTGCAGCGGCTCTACCGGGCCACTCAGGCGGAAATCGAGAATGACATCCGCCTGCTGACGGCACGATCTTATGAGCAGATGCTGAACACCGAGCAGCTAGCCGTGGGCTGGGAGAACACGTGATCCCGCCTGTATGCGGGAACTGGAGCCTGCCGAGACGGCAAATAATCAGCTCCCCAGCGTGAATCAGCAGAACCACAGAATATCGCACATTTTGCAGGAGAAGCCATGAGCGGGAAGTTGAAAAGAAAGCACGGCGATTTGCGCAGCCGGGAAAAGGAAAGGCAGGCGTCCGGTGAGTCACGGTATATCGCTGTGACGCTATTTCTTGCATTCTTCATATTTACATTTATCGGCGCGGGAAATTTTATCATTGTCTCTCTTGTCGGCCTGTTTTTGTGTGCCATAGGGCTTGTGCAGTCTTCTGTGCGGGTGGACCTGTGGATCCTGGTCCCGCTGATTCTCTATAACGGGATCAGCCTGCTTTCCGGATACCGCACCTACGGCAACACGCTGGATGGATATGCCTCCACGCAGTCGGTTTTTCCGGTGATCTACCTTCTGATGTCATATCTTGGCAGTCAGGAGCGGAGACTTCTCAAAAGTCTATGCGCCGTATGGGTCGGTGTGATGGCCGCCATCGGCATCGGGCAGTTCGTGATGGCGGCATTCTCCGGGGTGGCGACCAGATTGTCCGGGCTGATGGGAAATCCCAACGCCATGGGCGCGATGCTGGCGCTTGGGTGGTTTGCCCTGCAGAGCTGCCTGCGGGAAGAGAATGGGCCCGCGCTGGAGCGGTTCCTGCGGGGCCTGGAATTCATTACCCTGACAGCCCTGGCGCTGACGCTTTCCCTTGGGGCATTTGGGGCGCTGGGCATCGGCGTCCTTGTGATGCATTTCTATGGAAAAGAATGCTTTTCCTCCCTGCTATGTCGATTGGCGGAAATGATCTTCGCCGGCGGCTGCGGGATCCTTCTCTACATTGCTGGAAACGCTACGAACTGGCCATGGCTCTGCCTGATCCTGTGCGGCTATATCCTGATCGGAGCATGGTATCGGGGCCAGTTTGAGCGGGAACTGTCCGACGGGAAATGGGCAAAGCTCCTGATCTGCCTGACCGGAGCTTTGGGTGTGGGCGTGGTGGCCTTTTTAAGGCCAAACGCTGCGGCGACATTTGCGGAACGGCTGGCCATGATCCGGAACGGGCTGGGATATCTGGGGGTGGATCCCCTGCTGGGAGTTGGGCCCTATCAGTGGCGGAGACTGAACCTGCAGGATGCGGATACATACTTCAACACCTGGCACATTCACAATGTGTTTGTCCATGTGGGGGTGGAACTGGGGCTGATCGCCATGGCCATGCTGGCCATCGCCGTGGTCCGCCATTTCCGCAAGCGGGAGGATCCGGCCCAGCGGGGCGCGTTTTCTGCCGCCCTCGTCCACAACCTGATGGATACCAGCTTTTTCTATATGGCGACCGTGCCGTTTTTGATCATGACCGCCGGAGACGACGAAGGGAAAAAACGCCGTCTGAGCGGAACCACCGTGAAGTGCATGTTCAGCGTCTTCGCTGTGCTGTTTGCCTGGAACATGGTCCAGATCTTCTGGTAAGGAGGTGATGGCACGATTTGAGCACAAAAGCACAATCGAAAAAAGCGCGCCCGCGTCCGCATGGCATGGCGGCGCTACTGGCGGCCTTCTGCGTTCTGGCCGCCGTTACCCTGGCCGGGGCCTATCAGGCGCAGCAGGCGCTTCCCCCCTATGTGGGGAAGGACCTGACAGAGGAGGAGGCGGCGGAGGTCATCGCCAGAAACAGCCCCCTCACCTCGTATGTCCGTCTGTCCCCTAATGCCGACTTTCCCAGAGAGGAGAAGATCACCAAGATCACGATCCATCACATGGGGGCGGATCTCACACTGGATGCGCTGGGCGCTTCCTTCGGCAGACGGGACCGGGAGGCCTCCGCCAACTACGGGATCGACAGCAGCGGGAACATCGGACTCTATGTGGAGGAGGTGAATCGTTCATGGGCAAGCTCCAGTCCCGAAAACGACCACGCGGCGGTCACCATTGAGGTCGCCAACGAGGAAACAGGCGGCAACTGGCGGGTCAGCGACCGCGCCTACGAGGCGCTCATCGCCCTGTGTACGGACATCTGCCGGCGCAACGGCATGGAAGAGCTGGTCTACACAGGGGACACCAGCGGGAGCCTGACCATCCACAAGATGTTCGCGGACACAGCGTGTCCCGGGCCCTATCTGGAGAGCAGAATGGAGGAGATCGCAGAAACAGTCAGCAAAAATCTGAAGGGCTATTAAAGCCGACTTATCTAAGAGCGCGGCTGGTGCCGCGCGGTTGAAGGAGATGGAAACGATTATGGAAGCAGTGAAAAGAAATGTCAGCCGAGGCGTCATATTTCTGATGGCCTGCCTGACATGCGTTGTGGTGTTCGGAAGCGGCCTGATCGCAGAGGCTGCCGCTCTTGCACCCTATGCCACCTATACCACCTACGCATGTGATCTTGGCATCAACGTCACAAAGACGCTGATCGGTCGGGATTTTCAGGCCGAAGATGAATTTACCTTTAAGATTGAGCCGCAGAACGAGAAGAACAATACGGTAAGTAGTACGACTGTAACTATTAGGGCGATGAATAATGGAGAGGGCCCAATTCTAACTGGAAACACGGCCAAAGCCGACGATAGGGCAATATTTATTAAATTCACATGGCCAGGGGATTATGTCTATTACATTTCCGAAGTCGAGCCGGACAAGGACGCCCTGCCAGGCATCATCTATGATCAGACGGAGTACAGAGTGACGGTTACTGTGGGTGTGAAGGAAGACACCGGAAATGAAACCGGGGGGAAAGGAGCACCCGGCGGCGAGACGGATGCTTTGGCCAACGGAGAGAGCAACGCTCCAGCCACTGCTGGAAGCGAGGGCGAAGGCGACCCCGTCGTTGACCCTTCTGACCCTGTCGAGAACAATATCACCCCGGCAGACGGCGGAGAAGAGAACGGGCTTTCTGGTGATGGAGACAACCAGAGCGGCGGGGACGACGCTCAAAGCAAAGAAAGCGTCCAAAAAGAGCTTGAAATCACGAACGTCAAAGTCGAGAAGCGTTCGAGCAGTGATGGTGAATGGACAGTTGTATATGATAGACCACCTCTTAAGGACGAGCAATATTGCGCCTTTACCAATATATACGGCACCAGCGTCGGCCTGACCGGCACCAAAACATTGTCTGGCCGCGACTTTCAGAGCGACGATACATTTACCTTCACCATCACACCGAAGGACGGAGCCCCCACCCCGGTGGATGATGACGGAAATCCTCTGGCAGAAGTGACGATCCAGCCGAAGTCTGGAACTTCTGAGGAGATCAATTTTGGCACGATCTACTTTACGCCCGAGGTTCTGGGTGAGGGCGAAAAAGCCAAGACCTTCACCTACACGATCACCGAGCAGCCGGGCAGCATCGACGGGATGACCTATGATACTACCCCCCGCACCGTCCAGATTAAGGTGACGACCCTAGAAGGAAGCATGAAGGCGGAAGTGGTGGATCCTGAGGACGGCAAGCTCTCCTGGACCAATACCTGGAAGGACCCCGGCGAGCCAGGCGGCGATCCGGGTGGCGAGCCGGGCGATGACCCCGGTGACGATCCCCGTCCCAGCTACACCAGCCTGACAGTGAACAAAGAGTGGATCCTGGACGACGGCGGCGAGGCGCCGGCGTCCGTGACAGTGGAACTGCTGCGGAACAACAGAGTCCATGAGGAAGTCACGTTAGACGAGGACAATGATTGGTCGCATACATGGACGCACTTGAACGATCGTTACAACTGGAAGGTGCGGGAGGCCGATGTGCCGGATGGGTTCACCGCCGAGGTCTCCCACCGTGGGACCACCTGGACCATCACCAACGATGACATTCCGGAGGATCCGGAAACGCCCCCGGAGGAGCCGGACGAGCCGGATACCCCGGAGGTTCCGGATACTCCCGATGAGCCGGATGTGCCCGATACGCCGGATACCCCCGATGAGCCGGATGTGCCCGACACGCCGGACACCCCTGATGAGCCAAATACACCCAACGAACCGACACTGCCCCAGACCGGGCAGAACTGGCGGCTGGTCTGGATTCTGGCCATAACCGGAGCCGTTCTGGTGCTGGTCGGAATTCTGGGGAAAAAGGGATACCACGGCAAGCATGAGGCGTAAAATTTTGATCGGCGGAGGGCTGCTGCTTCTGGCAGCAGCCCTTCTTCTCGCCGGGGGAAATTTTCTGGAGGCGGATCGGGCTGCCTTGGCCTCGGAACAGGTACTTCAGCAGATGGAGCCTCCTGCGCCGGCCGAGGCAGATCCGCCGGAGGAACCGGAAGAGGTAGTCCCTGCCTATGTGCCGAATCCAGACATGGAGATGCCGGAGACGGAAGTGGATGGACATCGCTACATCGGCGTGCTGGAGATCCCGGCGCTGGAGCTGGAGCTGCCGATAATGAGCCAGTGGAGCTACCCAAATTTGAAAATAGCGCCTTGCCGATATCAGGGGTCTGCCTATCAGAACGACCTGATCCTGCTGGCCCACAACTACAGCCGGCACTTCGGACAGATCCACACGCTGGAACCGGGGGACACCGTATGCTTTACCGACGCGGATGGAACCCGGTTCATGTATGAGGTCTCTCTGGTGGAACAGCTGGAGCGGACCGCCATTGAAGAGATGGAGAGCGGCGACTGGGATCTGACCTTGTTTACCTGCACGGTGGGCGGTGCCGCCCGGGTGACTGTCCGCTGCCAGCGGACGGATGACACTGCGGCAAGCAGGTAAGAGGCGGCTCCTGCTGTGTGCTGCGTTTTCACAAATCAAATGCTTGTCTTTCCGGAAAAGACGCACTGGCGGCGTTTTTGTCCTAGTCAAACGCATGGCTATAGATGTCCAGAGGATAGACGCTCAACCGCCGGCCAACACAAGGTTTTTCGGTGTTTGTCGGGTATATGTCTACTTTTAGGAATAGAAACCTCGAAAAAATATCTCTGGTGTCTACTTTTGAAAAACCATACTCAGCAAAAATGTGGCTCATGTCCACTTTTGAAAATGAAATCTCAAAAATAATATTTTTCGTGTCTTCTTTTCTTGACTGGTACAACTGGTGCAAATTGTCCATTGATTAAGCTGCCAATCGTCGGACAAAATGTTAGCCAAGTATCGTAAAAATATTTTGCCAATCGTCGGAATTTTCTTGCGCTTTCCATTGTAAAGGGTATAATAGAAACAGAGAATAACCTGGGAGGTGCAGTGAATTGAAGCAGTACCGTAAACGGATTGCAGACGAGATCCTCCAACGGAAATTGGAAGGGAAAGGTGCGGTTCTGATTGAAGGCCCCAAATGGTGCGGAAAGACCACCACCGCGGAGCAGATCGCATCCAGCGTCCTCTATATGGATGACCCGGAAAAGCGGGAACAGAATATTCAGATGGCGGAATTGAACCCCAAGCGGCTGCTGAGAGGGGATACGCCGCGCCTGATTGACGAATGGCAGCTTGCTCCCAAACTGTGGGATGCTGTCCGCTTTGAGGTAGATCACCGGGGAGAGCTGGGGCAGTTTGTGCTGACGGGGTCGGCCGTTCCACCTGATACAAAGGACATGACCCATTCCGGCACCGGACGTTTCACATGGCTGACGATGCGTCCCATGAGCCTTTACGAATCCGGAGACTCTACGGGGGAGGTCAGTCTGGGAACTCTCTTCACGGCGCCCCAGGAAATCGATGGGGAGTCTCATATCGACTTGGACCGGCTGGCGTTTCTGGTGTGCCGGGGAGGCTGGCCCCAGGCCGTAGATCTGCGGGACGAGATTGCACTGGACCAGGCAATGGATTACTATGATGCAGTTGTCCATTCCGACATCAACCGTGCGGACAATGTTCAAAAAAATCCAGAACGGGTGAAACGACTGATGCGTTCCTATGCCAGGAGCCAGGGAGGGCAGGTTCCCAATACGGTCATTGCCGAGGACATCTCCGTTAACGAAGATGGAAAAATCAATGAGGAGACAGTAGCGTCCTATATCAATGCGCTCAAAAAAATATTTGTGATTGAGGATATGCCTGCATGGAATCCAAATCTTCGCTCCAAGACGGCGATTCGGACATCAGATACCCGCTACTATGTTGATCCGTCGATTGCAGCAGCGGCCTTGGGTATTGGCCCGCAGGATCTGATCGGAGATCTGAACACATTTGGCTTCCTGTTTGAAACGCTTTGTATCAGAGACCTTCGTGTTTTTGCAGATGCCCTGAATGGTCAGGTTTACCATTTCCGGGATAAAGATGGCCTGGAGTGCGATGCAGTAATCCACTTGAGAAATGGAAGCTACGGACTGGTGGAAATCAAGCTGGGAGGAGAGCGGGCGATTGAGAGCGGAGCGGCAAGCCTGCAGGCCCTGGGCGGAAAGATTGACACAGCAAAGATGAAGTCCCCAGCCTTTCTGATGGTTTTAACTGGAACCGGAGACTTTGCGTATCGCCGGGCGGATGGTGTCTATGTCGTGCCGATTGGATGTTTGAAAGATTGATCTGAGTCTGTAGATACGAAAGATGCTGACTACTATTTGACGACTATTTGCAAAAGGCCCGGAGCTGTTGCACTGCAATGGCTCCGGGCTTTTTCTATAAATGTGCTGAAAACTGTGCAACTCCACCGAAACCCTTGCGCTCCAACGGGCTCCCCTTTGACGGCCTGATAACTCCGACTCTAAAGGTCGCTGGTTCGAATCCAGTCGGGCGTACCACGTCGGAGCAAAGTCCGCTTTGCTCCGGCGTCTTTTTATGCCTGTGGCAAAAAAGACGCCATCCGCCCGCTCCCTTGCTCCTCCTTTCCAACTGCGCCCCGCCCCGCTGGGCTCGCAGTTGGTGGGCCGCCCTGCGGGCGGCGTTTCTCGGAAACGGGAAGAGATCGATTTTAACCGCCCCTTCCAAAGACCGCCGAAAGCGCATAGCTTTCGGCGGTCTTGGCCCTGGATCGTTTTACTTTCGCTGGCCAGATCCCACCAGCGCCGGCCTTGAAGGCGGCAGTCACACTGCTGCGGATGCGGAGAGCCTTTTGGCACTGCTGACCACCACGTCGGCATCCGGAGACAGAAGCGGACAGAACGGTGCCTGGAGACCTTTCACAATAGGCGCAGGGCCGGCATCTCTCAAGATTGCCGGCCCTGCCGTTCGAAAAAACTTATTTTACAGACATTTCCTTCTCAGCGGCCTTCTCCTCGGGAGTGCGGAGCAGGCCGAACTGGATGGTGACACAGGTGGCGATGATGAGAGCAAACATGTAGAAGGAATAGGGCAGAACATCCAGCGGGGTGCAGCCGGCCAATTCCGTGATGATCAGGATGCCGCCGTCGTGAGGCATCAGAGCCAGGAACGCGCAGGCGAAGATGTCCACCAGGCTGGCCAGGCGCTTGGGCGCGATGCCGAACTTGCCTCCGATCTCCTTGGCGATGGGGCAGGTGACGATGATGGCGATGGTGTTGTTCACCAGGGCACCGGACAGGATGCCGGAGAGCAGGCCGATGCCATATTCGGCGCTGCGGCGGCTGTGGATCTTGGCGGTGATGGCATTCACCATCCACTCCACACCGCCGTAGTAGCGGACCAGGCCGATGATGCCGGAGATCAGGATGGCCACGATGCTGATGCTGAACATGTCACTCATCCCGGTGCCGATGGCCTGGATCCATTCAAAGAAGCCGACGGTACCCTGGGCAATGCCGATGACGCCGGTCATCAGGATGCCAATGAACAGGACCAGGGCGACGTTGATGCCCATCAGGGCGGAAACCAGGACCACGATGTAGGGCAGGACCTGGATAACACTGTAGGCGCCGGCTTCAATGGTACCGGAACCCTGACCGCCCAAAACGGTGTAGAGGACCAGCGCGACGATGGCGGCGGGCAGAGCGATGAAGAAGTTCATGCGGAACTTGTCTTTCATCTCAGAACCGCAGCCCTGGGCGGCGGAAATGGTGGTATCGGAGATCATAGACAGGTTGTCGCCGAAATAGGAGCCGCCGATGACGGCCGCACCCACAATGGCGGGGTTCAGGCCGGCGCCGGTCGCCACGCCGATGGCCACGGGAGCCATGGCGGCGATGGTGCCCATGGAGGTGCCGATGGCGGTGGAGATGAAGCAGCACATCAGGAACACGCCGGGGATCAGCAGGGTCACAGGGATGAAGTGCAGAGCCAGATTGATCACAGAGTCCTTACCGCCCATGGAGGCGGCAGCGCCCTGGAAGCCGCCGGCCATCAGATAGATCAGGACGATCATCATGACGCCGGAGTTGCCCATGCTCTGACAGAAGACGTCCAGCTTTTCGGTGACGGACACCTTGGGAGCCAGCATCAGTGCTGCGGCAATGCCGGCCAGAAGGGCCACATGGCGGGGGAACATGCCGAAGGGATTTTCAACGCCCATCAGGGTGAAGGTGATGCCGCAGCCGACGTACAGTGCCAGGAATACGATCAGGGGGAGGAATGCGGATGCGCCGAGTCTTTTCTGGTTTTCCATAATCTTTCTCCTCTCAGTTTCCTCTACGATCTATGGATCAGCGGCTGTGGACCGCGCGTTCCAACTGCGTCAGGGCTTTTTCCAGTGTGGCCCGGGGACAGGCGGCGTTGAGCCGCAGGAAGCCGGAGCCGCCGACGCCGAAGTCGGGGCCGTAGCCCAAGGCCACACCGGCTTTTTCCACGCAGAACGTTTTCAGGGTCTCGTCGTCCATGCCAAGGGCTCTGGCGTCGATCCAGCAGAGATACGTGGCCTCCGGGGTGTTGGGCTTCAGCTCCGGCAGGCGTTCGGCGCAGAAGCTGCGGATGAAGCGCATGTTCTCGGACAGATAGACCAGAAGCTCCTCCAGCCACTCCTCGCCGTGGGTGTAGGCCTCCATGGTGGCGACCAGGGAGAAGCAGTTGTTTCGGGCGATGTCCATCCGCTTCAGCTCCGCCACATAGGCGTCCTTCCGCTCACCGCTGTTGAACACGATGGTGGAGGACTGGAGGCCTGCCAGGTTGAAGGTCTTGCTGGGGGCGATGCAGGTGGTGGTGACGGCGGCGATCTCCGGGGAGACGGAGGCCATGCAGGTGTGCTTGTGGCCGTCCGGCATCAGATCCGAATGGATCTCATCGGAGATGATCTCCACGCCGTGGCGGAGGCAGATCTCGCCCATCGTCCGCAGCTCTTCGGGAGTCCACACCCGGCCCACGGGGTTGTGGGGGTTGCAGAGGATGAAGAATCTGCAGCCCCTGGCTTTTTCCTCAAAGTCCGCGAAGTCCACGGTGTAATAGCCAGCGTCATCCCGCTTCAGCGGGCTGACCACCAGCTCACGGCCGGTGTTCAGCACCACGTCGGAGAAGGGATGGTACACCGGCTGCTGAATGAGGATCTTGTCGCCGGGCTGTGTAAACATGGTCAGGACCATCCGCATGCTGGGCACCACGCCGGGGGCGAACGCCATCTTTTCCACATCGGGCCGCCAGCCGTTGCGCTTTTCCTGCCAGCCGGAAACGGCCTCAAAGTATTTGGGCGTCCGCCAGGTGTAGCCGAAAATGCCCTGGTCCGCCCGGGCCTTGATGGCGTCCACGATACAGGGCGCTGTGCGGAAATCCATGTCCGCGATCCACAGGGGGATCACATCATTGGTCCCGTAGTGCAGCTCTGTCTCCTGAAATTTGGCCGCATAATTTTGGGAACGGTCTACGATCTCGTCAAAATTGAATTTCATGTATCCTGCCTCCCGATTGTTTTGTAGGACGCCAAATATAAAAAGCAAAAATTGTGCCAAGTTCGCGGAAGGGTAAATTTTGTGAGAATATCCAATTTTTTGTGGATCATGTTCCGAAAAAGCGACAAAAAGGAGAGGGTGGCCTGGTTTGAAAATTGGGGAAATGAAAAAATAATAGGGTGAAGTTCAAAAACTTCACCCTATTTTAGGAAAGGCATTTTGTGCCAACTCTTGATACAGGGCATGTCCCCGCTGGGACAGACGGCTGCCGCCGCGGCCGCGGGAGACGGTCACCAGGCCCAGGCGGTTCAGGGTCAGCAGGATATCGCGGATCTCCTGCTCGGTGGTGCGGAATCCCTCTTTCAATGCCCCCGAGAGCAGGGTGCCCCGCCCCATGCCCTGAGCCGCCCCGCCCAGCGTCCGAAGCAGGAAGCAGAACAGCGGTTCGCGGCCCTGGGCCGCCTGCCAGAACGCCGGGTCGCCGGATGGCTTGGGCGTGAACTGCTCGCGGGCCGGGAGCGCAGAGGGACAGAGATAGTCGGGACGGTCGCCGCTGTCCACGCGCTCCTTTCCCAAAATAAAGAGGTATTCCACCAGATTTGACAGCTCCCGGACGTTTCCATCCCAGCGGTAGGACCGGAGGATCGCCTGGGCGGCGGGAGAGAAGGTAAAGTGTGTGCCGGCCCGGTCCATCAGGTGCGCAGCGATCAAAAACAGATCGTCACCCCGGTCCCGGAGCGGGGGAATGGAGATCGGCAGCGTGTTGAGACGGTAGTACAGGTCTTTGCGGAAGGTGCCCTGCCGGACACGCTCCAGCAGGTCTTCATTGGAGGCGACGATGATCCGCACATCCGTGGGGATGATGCAGTTGCCGCCCATCCGCATGAATTCCTTCTCCTGCAGCACGCGCAGCAGCTTGATCTGCAGCGTCTGGCTCATGGCCTCGATCTCGTCCAAAAAGAGCGTGCCCCGGTGGGCGTATTCGAAGAGGCCCAGCTTTCCGCCTTTCCTGGCGCCGGTGAAGGCGCCTTCGTCATAACCGAACAGCTCGCTCTCCAGCAGGGAGTCGGAAAGCGCGGCGCAGTTGATGGCCACAAAGGGAAGGTCCCTGCGGCGGGAGGCATTGTGAATGGAGTGGGCGAACAGCTCTTTGCCGGTGCCGCTCTCGCCGGTCAGAAGGATGGCCGAATCCGTGGCTGCCATTCTGGCGGCGATCTGCTTGGTCCGCAAAATGGCGTCGCTCTGACCGATGATATCGTCAAAGGTGTATTTGGACTGATAGCCCCGGTGGTACATTTGCAGCCGGAACTGCTGCTGCCGCTCCTCCTCGGCGGTGAACCGCTGGAGCAGCAGGAAGCATCCGATATATTCCCCCTGCCAGTCCACCGGCGCGATGGTGAGATTGAAATAGGTGCCCTTCAGCTGGATCAGGCGGGAGGTCTTGTGGCGGCAGTCACGCTCCGTCAGCTGCCGGGAGAGGGCGGGGCAGAGCACGTGGAAGGATTGGCCGATGGACTCCTTTTTCTTCAGCCCCAGCATGCTCTCTGCCAGGTCGTTGACAGCAAAGCAGCAGCTGTTCACATCAATGCCCAGAATACCGGTCTCCAGCGTGCCCATCAGGATGTCCAGATAGGACTCCGCCTTCAGGTTGGCCCGCCACAGGGCCGCCAGGCTTTGCCCCTGATGCGCCAGGGATTCGGCATAGCTGCAGAATTCCGCACTTTTTGGGAACCAGGTGAAGCCCAGCTTCAGCGCGATCTTCAGCAGGGTATCCGTAGTAAAGACCCGGGGCCCCAGATCGATCACCTGCAGCACCGTGGGCGGCACATACCGGGACTCACCGGGCGTGATGGCCAGCGTTACATCCGGCGGATAGCTGGAGCCGGGGTAGACCGGGATGAATTCGATCTGCGTGATGCCCAGATAGTTCAGCTCCGCAATGCTCTCGTATGCCATCTGGACGCTCAGATTCACCAGCATGGCCTGCGTGCCCCGGGGGAACTGCCGCAGAGCGTCGATCTCCTTTTTGAAAAATGTCAGAGACGGCGTCACGACGTGTTCCTTGTCCGGGATCAGGGCGGAGATCTGAGCAAAAGCGTCGGAAGAGGTGGCGGCAATGATATACAGATCGGCGTCAGTGGGCATCCGGGGAAAATCGCCGGCTTCTACGCTGAAGGTCTTCAGCGCGATGCTGGAGCCGAAAAACTGGTGGAGCCGCTGAGCATAGGTCGGGCAGGTGGATGCGGCCTGCGTGATCAGAACGACGGTTTTGGCCATGACATTTCTACCTCATGCTGTTTTGCAGAAATTCCGAATTCAGCACAGAGCCCATGATGCGCGTGCAGAACACCGTGCCGAATGTTTCTCACATAAAAGAACGCCATGGCTTTAATATAGCATAGGAGGAAGCCTGCTGTCAAAAACGCCTGCGATGAATCTTGTTGCAGATCCATTCGAATGACGATGCCAGCTTGGGATGTGCCTGGAATCCACAGTTGACCACACGAGATGGGAAACTCCGCCCTCCTGGACCCAGGATGCGGACGGTCTGGATCTGCACTGCTCCTATCCCTTTTCCAGGGCGTCCCGGAACACCCGGCACATGATGCTTGCGCCCAGGACGATCTGGTCCTCCGAGGCGTTGGAGTAGTTCAGCCGCAGGCAGCGTTTTTCGTCCTGTCCAGCGAAGAAGGAGACACCGGGAATATAGGCCACCTTCCGGGCCGCCATCACCGGCATCAGGGCGGTGGTGTCGATCCCCTCCGGCAGCGTCACCCACAGAAAGAGGCCGCCCTGGGGATGCGTGCAGGACGCCCCTGCAGGCAGGTCCCGCTCCAGGCAGGACAGCATCAGGTCCCGCCGCTTTTTATACAGGGCACTGATCCGGCGGATATTGGCGTCCAGGTCATTGTCCTCCAGATAGGTATCCGCCACCATCTGAGACAGCGTGCTGGTCTGAAGATCCGCGCACTCCTTGGCGCTGGCGTACTTCTCCAGCAGCGCCGGGGCGGCGATCAGCCAGCCCAGGCGGAGGCCCGGGCTCAGGACCTTGGAGAAGGACCCCATGTAGGTGACGATGCCGGCGGTGTCCATGGATTTCAATGTGGGCACGGGCTCCCCCTCGTACCGCAGGTCGCCGTAGGGATTGTCCTCCAGAATGGGCAGGCCGTACCGTTCCGCCAGGGCCAGCACCCCTTTGCGGCGCTCCAGGGACCAGGTCTTGCCGGTGGGGTTCTGGAAGGTGGGGATGATGTACATGAGCTTGGCCTCCGGATGGGCGGCGAGCTTGCGCTCCAGATCCTCCAGCACCATGCCCTCGTCATCGGTCTCCACGGGGAGGGGCTGGCACTCATAGGAGCGGAAGGCCGTCAGCGCGGCCAGATAGGTGGGATTTTCACACAGCACCGCGTCCCCCGGCTCCAGAAAGACCTTTCCTGCCAGATCCAGCCCCTGCTGAGAGCCGCTGACCATCAGAATGTCATCTGCCGTGCAGGAGATCCCCTGCGCCCGGTGTCGCCGGGCCAGCTTCTCCCGCAGGGAGGACAGCCCCAGAGAAGCACTGTACTGCAGGGCAGCGGGGCCCTGGGCGGAGAGTACCTTGTCAGCAGCCCGCCGGAGGTCTTCCACCGGGAATGCCTCCGGCGCAGGCAGCCCACCGGCGAAGGAGATGATATCCGGCCGTGCGGTCAGTGCCAGCACGTTCCGCAGCGCGGATGTATCCATGTGAGAGATTCGGTTTGAAAATCGCAAGAGTCGTCCCTCCTTATTTGATGAACAGGTGCAGGGCGTTCCGGATGAATTCCACACAGCCGTCCTCCCCCAGCTTTTCCGAGTCCAGGGAGAGGTCATAGCCGGCGGCGTCCCGCCATTCCTCTCCGGTGTAGTAGTGGTAATAGGCGGCACGGCGGTGGTCCTCCACCCGGATATGCCGGGCCACCTCACGCTGGCTCCAGGCCAGGGAGTAGGAGGCGACCCGGGCCAGCCGGGCCTCCAGCGGGGCGTGGATGAACACCCGCAGTACGTTGGGCCGGTCCATCAGAAGATAGTTGGCGCAGCGGCCCAGGATGACGCAGCTCTCGCTGTCAGCCAGTTCCTTGATGATCTTCGCCTGGAAGCTGAAGAGGTTCCGGGTGGAGATGTAGTCGTCGCTGTCCGGCGGCAGGATCTCCCCGGTGTACACCTTCTCGGCGGCGGAGAGCATCTCCCGCAGGCCGATCCGCTCGTCGGCGGCGCCGAACAGCCTCTCGTGGATGCCGCTGACCTCCGAGGCCTTGCGCAGCAGGTCCCGGTCGTAATAGGGGATGCCCAGGGCCTCCGACAGCCTGCGGGTGACATTGTGGCCGCCGCTGCCGGTCTCCCGGGCCACGGTGATGATGAAACGCTCCATATGCTCTGCCTCCTTACGCGCCCAGATAGGCTTTGCGGACCCGGTCGTCGGCGGCCAGCTCCGCCGCCGGGCCCTCCATGGAGATGGTGCCCGTCTCCAGCACATAGGCCCGGTCGCTGACCGCCAGGGCCATTTTGGCGTTCTGCTCCACCAGCAGGATGGTGATGCCGCTTTTGTGGAGCTCCTGAATGATGGAGAAGATCTCCTTCACCAGCAGCGGGGACAGGCCCATGGAGGGCTCATCCATCAGCACGATCTTGGGGTCTGTCATCAGGGCCCGGCCGGTGGAGAGCATCTGCTGCTCGCCGCCGGAGAGAGTCCCCGCCAGCTGCCGGCGGCGCTCCTTCAGCCGGGGAAAATGGCCGTAGACCCGCTCCAGATTTTCTGAGATCCGCTTCTGGTCCCGGAGAATGTAGGCCCCCATCCGCAGGTTCTCCTCCACAGTCATGCGGGCGAAAACGTGACGCCCCTCCGGCACATGGGCCATGCCCAGGCCGATGATGGTGTTGGCCGGGACCTTCTGCAGGTCCGTGCCGTCCAGCAAAATGGAGCCGGAGGCCGCCGGCAGCAGGCCGGAGATGGCGTGGAGGGTGGTGGTCTTGCCGGCGCCGTTGGCCCCGATCAGGGACACCAGCTCCCCGTCCGCCACGGTGAGGGAGATGCCCTTCAGGGCGTGGATGGCTCCGTAGAATACATGCAGATCCTTGATTTCCAGCATAGTGCTCCCTCCTCACTCGCCCAGATAGGCGGCAATGACCCGGGGATTCGAGGCGATCTCCTCCGGCAGGCCGGCTGCGATGGTCTGGCCGTAGTCGATGACCTGGATCCGCTGACACACGTTCATCACCAGGGACATGTCGTGCTCGATCAGCAGGATCGCGACGCCGAACCGGTCCCGGATGGTGTTGATGCACGCCAGCAGCTCCGCCGTCTCCGTTGGGTTCATGCCGGCGGCGGGCTCATCCAGCAGCAGCACCTTCATGTTTGTTGCCAGGGCCCGGGCGATCTCCAGCTTCCGCTGCTGGCCGTAGGGCAGGCTGGAGGCCTTCCAGTCCGCCTTGTCGGCCAGGTTGAAGATCGCCAGCAGGTCCATGGCCTTCTCCGTCAGCTCCCGTTCCGCCCGCCAGAAGCGGGGCGTGCGGAACAGGGCGTCCAGCAGGTGATAGGAGATGTCCTTGGTGAAGGCGGCCTTGACGTTTTCCAGCACCGTCATCTCCCCGAACAGGCGGATGTTCTGGAAGGTCCGGGCGATGCCGGCGGCCACGAACTGGTGGGTCTTTTTCCCGTTCAGGGGCACGCCATTCAGCAGCACCGTGCCCTCGGTGGGCACGTACACGCCGGTGAGCAGGTTGAACACCGTGGTCTTGCCGGCGCCGTTGGGGCCGATGAGCCCCACCAGCTCCCCCTGGCAGATCTGGATGTTGAAGTCCTGCACCGCCTTCAGCCCGCCGAAGGTGATGCCCAGCTTTTTCGTCTCCAGAATCGGCGTCTTCGTCTCAGCCATGGTAGGACACCTCCTTTTTGGCAGCCCTGGCGGCACCGGCGTCCGCGAAATGGGCCCGGATCCGGGCAGGCCACCTGGGGATGTCGCACAGGGCGAACTCCCGGCTGCCCATGATGCCCTTGGGCCGGAACAGGATGACGATGATCAGGGCGATGGAGTACACCAGCATGGGATAGGCGAACACGTTCTGGACAATGGCCGGCAGCGCCGCCACCCAGGCGCCGTTCTTGATGGTGTAGTTCAGCAAAAACATCACCACGGCGGCGATCACCGAGCCGGTGAGGGAGCCCATGCCGCCCACCACCACCATCACCACAATGAACACGGAGTTCAGGATGGAGCCGTTGGTGAAGGCGAAGGAGGTGGTGGTCAGAGCCCCGTTGCAGCAGGCATACAGGGCACCGGTGATCCCCGCGAAGAAGGCGGAGATGGTGAAGGTCAGCACCTTGTAGTAGTTGACGTTGATGCCGGAGGCGGAGGCGGCGATCTCATTGTCCCGGATGGCCCGGATGGCCCGGCCGTACTTGGAGCGGACGAACAGGAACATGGCCGCCACGCACAGGATCACCACCAGGGCCACCAGCCACAGGTAGCGCATCTTTTCGTCGTTGGAGAAGCCCAGCCCTGTGGCGTACAGCGCCGAGGAGGCGGAGCCCTGTCCCAGGCCCTGCTGGCCGCAGAAGGGCAGGTTGTTGATGATGTTGACGATGATCATGCCGAAGCCCAGGGTGATGATGGCCAGATAGTCCCCCTTCAGCCGCAGGGCCGGGATGCCCACCAGCAGTCCCAGCACCGCCGCCAGCACCCCCGCTGTCAGGAAGCTGACCAGCAGCACCAGGATAAACGCCGGACCGGACTTCTGGTCATAGACGCCCGCCCGCTGGAAGGCCAGGGAGATCAGGGCCGCCGCATATGCCCCCACGGCCATGAAGCCGCAGTGGCCCAGGGACAGCTGCCCCAGAAAGCCCAGCACCAGGTTCAGGGAGACGGCCATGACGATGAGATATCCGCACTGCCAGATGGAGGGGGTGATCCGCAGCTTCATGGTGTCGCCGCCGGTCAGGCCCAGCGCCACGGCGGCGGCAAACAGCGCCGCCACCGCGATGAAGTTGACAAGGTATCGGAGCTTGGTCTCTTTTGCGTTCATACTTTCTCCCCCACATTCTTTCCAAGGATCCCGGCGGGCCGCAGCATCAGGACCACGATCAGGATCAGATAGACAAAGGTGTCCGACATGGACGAGCTGATGTAGGTGTTGGCGCCGGACTGGACGATGCCGATCAGCAGTCCTCCCAGCATGGCCCCCGGCAGGGAGCCGATGCCCCCCAGCACCGCCGCCACGAAGGCGTAGATGCCCAGGGTGGCGCCCATGGTGGTATAGACCCGGGGATACTGGGAGACGTACATCAGCGCCGCCACCGCCGCCAGCCCGGCGCCGATGGCAAAGGTGATGAGGATGGTGTGGTTGACATTGATGCCCATAAGGGTGGAGGCGCTCTTGTCCTCCGACACGCAGCGCATGGCGCAGCCGATGCGGGCCTTCTGGGTGAACAGGTACAGCGCCACCATAATGACGGCGGAGACCGCGATGGTGATGATGGTGGCGTGGCTGATGGAGACGCCGCCCACGGAGATGGTGTCGGCAAACAGGGTGTAGGGCACCCTGGGGTCCGGGCCGATGGCCGGGATGGCCTGGGCCAGATTCTCCAGCACAAAGCTCATGGCGATGGCGGTGATGAGACAGGTCAGGCTGTTGCCGGTCCTGCGGACCGGCCGGTAGGCCAGCAGCTCCACCAGCACGCCCACGCAGGCACAGATGACGATGGCCGGGATCACCGCCAGCCAGCCCGGCAGGCCCATGCCCATCAGCAGCGGGATGGTGAAAAACAGCGTGTAGCCCCCCACCATGATAAAGTCGCCGTGGGCGAAGTTGATCAGCTTGATGATCCCGTAGACCATGGTGTAGCCCAGGGCGATCAGCGCGTAGACGCTGCCCAGGCGCAGGCCCGTGATCAAAAACTGGATGAATGTGATCATAGCAGTTCCCTCTTCTCTTCTTGGTTTGTGCCCGGTCCGGCTCGGAAAGGGCGAAAGGGAGGCGGGACGCCTCCCTTTCCCTTATGAAGCTTCGGCGTGCGGGGATCAGTCCACGCTCAGGGTCTCAATGGAGATCTTCTGGACGGAGTCCGTGGCCTCGTCGTACTGGTAGCCCATGAGGACGCCGGACTTGATGGGGGTGCCGGTGTCGTCGAAGGAGAAGGTGCCGGTGGACACCTCGTAGACCTTGCTGGTGTCTGCCAGAGAGGCCTGGACGCTGGCGGCGTCGGCGGCTCCGGCGTCCTCCATGGCGGACACCAGGACATACACGGCGTCATAGGCCAGGGCGTCGAAGTTGTTGGGAGACTCGCCGTATTTGGCCTCATAGCTCTCGATGAAGCTGAGGGACACGTCGCTGGTGGCCAGGTCTGTGGAGTAGTGGTTGACAAACATCACGTTGTTGTAGGCGGACAGGTCAGCGCCGTCGGGAATGGTGGTCTCGGTGTTGTCCACGCCGTCAGCGCCCAGCAGGACGCCGTCAAAACCCACGCTGCGGGCCTGGGGGATCAGATAGGGACCCATCACGTCGTAATAGAAGGGGGTGAACACCAGCTCCGCACCGGCGGATACCATCTGGTTGAACTGGTTGGTGTAATCCACCTCGGTCATGGTGGCCACGGACTCCTCCGCCACCACCTCGATGCCCTTTTCGGCGCAGGCGGCGGAGAAGGCGTCCCGCAGGCCGGAGGAGTAGGTGTCGGCGGAGCAGTAGACGATGCCAACCCGGGTGTAGCCCTGGTCAGCGGCGTACTGGGCCGCCAGCTCCCCCTGGAAGGAGTCCCGGAAGCAGGTGCGGAACACATAGCCCATGGAGGTGGTCAGGGAGTCCGCCGTGCCGGAAGGGGTGATGAGCACCACGCCCTCGGAGTTGGCGATGGAGGTGATGGCGGACGTGCAGCCGGAGGTGGCAGAGCCGATCACCAGCTGGATGCCGTCGGAGATCAGGGCATTCATGGCGTTGACACACTCGGTGGTGTCGCCCTGGTCATCCCGGATGTCCGCTGCCAGCTGATAGGTGCCGTCGCTGAGGGTGACGCCGCCGGCGGCGTTGATCTCCTCAATGGCCAGCTCTACGCCCCGCTGGTTGTGGGTGCCGTAGACTGCCAGGCTGCCGGTCAGGGGGCCGATCATGCCCAGGGTGATGACGGCCGTGCCGCCGTCCTCAGAGGCATCACCGCTGTCGGCGGCAGCGTCATCACTGGTGCTGCCGCAGGAAGTGAGACTGAAGGCCAGGCAGGCGGCTGTCACGAGGCTCAGGATTCTTCTCTTCTTCATCACAATTCCTCCTTAAAAAGTTCTGGAAAAACAGAAAAGGAGCGCGAACGGAAACCGTTCACACTCCTTTGTGTTGTTATTAGCATAAAGGCCATGCGCGCATTTGTCAATCACATCTTTGTATAAAATCTTTAAAAAAGCAGGACTGTTTTTGTGGGATCCATAAAATTTGACGCTGCAGCATATGCATGTGACGCATTTTTCTTGGACGTAATTGGCCGAATGCGCCAGTCAAAGCGCTCCGTACGGCAGCTGGATTTCTGAACAAATATCCGGCTTTCATTGGAATGTGTCTGCCATGGGAGCCGTGCCTGCACGCTGCGCATGCCTCAGGTTGTGTCCTGCAGAGGCACCGGATATGGAGCGCTCTGCAGACTGATTTGATGGTTGCACGAAGCGGACCTTCTTTGCAGCGAGGGAAGCGGGGCTCACGGCCGGCTTTGCAATGAATCCGGGAGACTGGGATGGGGCGGGCCCCTGCCGCCGGTTCCGCGCCGGACCTGCTCCAGAACAGCCTGCAGCAGGTCCCGGGAGGGGGCAGCTCCGGCGGCATCCGTCTCCAGGCTGCGGCGCAGGAGCTGGGCAAACGTCAGGGGGACAGGGTGCCCGCAGGATGAGGTCCGGCGGCATCCCGGCATAGGGCATCAGCTCCCTCCACAGACGGCGGGCAGGCTGGCCGTGCGCTGTCGGGCAGTCTGCGCTTCGGCGGCCGCCTCCAGCCCGGGAAGCCAGGGACGGCGCATCTCATATCCCCTCCGCGTCCTGCCGGCAGCTCCGGCTGGCGGCCTGGATCTTCCGCTGGACGAAAAATGTCTTGACCAGCTGGTAGAGGAAGGCGGGGATGCCGATAAAAATACTGATGATCCCCTTTGCCAGAGCCCAGAAGATCCAAAACCAGAGGGTCCCGAAGATGGTGAGAGGCAGAAAGGACTGCAGGTAGGTGATCAGCTTCCAGCCGAAGGGAATGAAGAAAAACCAAACGGCGTACAGCATCCGCTCCGGGCCGGCGGCACTGCTCTGGAAGAGCGTCTGTCCCAGGACCAGAGCTGTGACCGCGCCGTATACGCACGTGCGGAGGAATTCCGCGCGGGTATCCACAAGCGCGTCCAGATATTTTCGGCGGCGGTCCTCCTCTGCGGCCCGGGCCTGCTCTGCCTGCTGGTCCCGAAGGAGCTGAGCACAGTCCACGCACAGGCAGGGGGTATAAAGGCTGGCACAAGCCCTGCACAGGGCCTTTCCGCAGTGCTGACAGGTGGCGACGGCTTCCCGGTCCTCATGGTAAAAGCATTTCATAACGGATTCTCCTTTTCTCATGTTGTTGAAAACGGCCTGCCGGCCCTTTCAAGGAATGAGACACGGGAGAGCGGTGCCGGGTTTTGTCAGGAGAGAAAAAATCTGCGGGATCCGCAGGGGTGTCCGGCCCTCAGCTCTGGAGGAGGGTAAGCCGGTCTGGAAGGAACAGAGGGCCAGCGGCGAAAGCCGCTGGCCCTCTGATGATACCGCCCCGCCGGCGGCCGTCACGACACGATGACCTGGAAGGAGACGGTGTCCGTCATGGGAAATGTCCCCACGTTGGTCCAGGCGTCGAATTGATAGACGCCGGTGATGGTGGCGGTGCCCGGGGAGAGGGCGGTCACATTGCAGAAGTTGGAGCCGCTGGAGGAGATCGACACGACCGAGGGGTCACTGCAGCTCCATGTGGTGCCTGTCATGGCGCTGTTGCGGCCCGTACTGTACTGCTGCAGATAGTTGCTGCCGGACTGCCCGACGGTCAGATACAGCGGGTCATCAGCCCACTGATAGCTCCACGCATAGTGCCCCTCCACCGTCACAGGCAGGCGGACCTGATAGTTGTTGTCATCTGGAAAGGTGGCGATGATCTCTGCCGTGCCCGGGCTCAGAAGAGCGATCCCGCCGATGGGGCTGACATCGGCCACCGCCGGATTGGTGGAGGAATAGACGATGCCGTCATAGGGGGTATCAGCATTGCTGATCATGCTGATGGGGAAGGCCACGTTGTCCCCGTACCCGGCGGAATAGCTTGAAAAGTTCATCCGGATCTCCGGGGTGGAGGCAGGCTGCGGCTCTGCCGACGGCTCCGGCTCTTCCACCGGCACCGGATCCGGTTCGGGCGCGGGTCCCGGCTGCGGCTGCACCGGCTCCGGG
>JABLTR010063474.1_pt1 | contig 22062 bp, 24 predicted proteins | sample 7160071 | NCBI WGS metagenome assembly JABLTR01 (sample SAMN14651230, study PRJNA627086) | human gut metagenome | isolation source: feces | host: Homo sapiens | reverse complement strand
CGGGGACGCTCTCATTGTAGGAACAGACCACGCCGATGAGAGGGCGCTCCAGCTCCTCCTTGGTGTAGCCCAGGGCATAGAGCAGAGAGCGGTTGGGGGCGGCGGGGGCGCCCTTTTTGATCACATCGCTTCGCATTGGAAAAAGCCTCCTTTGTCGTTGTCAGGGAAAGCGTGACAGGGGGAGGCGGCTCTCCCCCTGGGCTTCAGTCAGTTGGAAGCGGTGTCCAGGTCGGTGTCCTCGCCCCAGAGCATGTTGCGGCGCAGCTCGGCGCCCACGGTCTCCATGGGGTGCTTGGCCAGCTGGGCCCGCTTGGCGTTGAAGAAGGTGCGGCCGTTCTTGTTCTCGGCGATCCACCTGCCGGCAAACACGCCGTCCTGGATGTCCCGCAGCACGGCCTTCATGTTCTTCTTGGTCTCCTCATAGGGCAGGACCCGGGAGCCGGACACGTACTCGCCGAACTCGGCAGTGTCGGAGATGGAGTAGTTCATGGCCGCCACGCCGCCCTTGTTGATCAGGTCGATGATGAGCTTCATCTCGTGGATGCACTCAAAATAGGCGTTCTCCGGGGCGTAGCCGGCCTCCACCAGCGTCTCGAAGCCCAGCTTCATCAGCTCCACCACGCCGCCGCAGAGGACGGCCTGCTCGCCGAAGAGGTCGGTCTCGGTCTCGTCCTGGAAGGTGGTCTCCATCACGCCGCCCCGGGCGCCGCCGATGCCGGCGGCGTAGGCCAGGCCGATGTCATAGGCCTTGCCGGTGGCGTTCTGCTCCACCGCCAGCAGGCAGGGCACGCCCTTGCCGTTCACATAGGTGGACCGGACCGTGTGGCCGGGGCCCTTGGGGGCGATCATCAGCACATCCACGTCGGCGGGAGGAACGATCTGCTTGAAATGGATGTTGAAGCCGTGGGCGAACATCAGGGCGTTGCCGGCCTCCAGATTGGGGGCAATGTCCGCCTGGTACACAGCGGCCTGGACCTCATCATTGACCAGCATCATGATGACGTCGCCCCACTTGGCGGCCTCCGCCACGGTCTTGACCTGGAGGCCGGCGGCCTCCGCCTCGGCCCAGTGACGGCTGCCCTGGCGCAGGCCCACGCACACGTCGCAGCCGGATTCCTTCAGGTTCAGGGCGTGGGCGTGGCCCTGGGAGCCGTAGCCGATGATGGTGATCTTCTTACCGTCCAGCTTGGCCAGGTCGCAGTCCTTCTCATAATACATTTTTGCCATAGTCGTATTCCTCCCGTAATTTGCTGTTGTCGTATATCGTGCTACGCCCTCGTTCGATGGCGATAGTACCGGTTTTGGCGATCTCCAGGATGCCGAAATCCTCCAGCATGTTGATGAGCGCCTCGTTTTTGCTGGCGCTGCCGAAGACCCAGATGGTCAGGGCCTCCCGGCTGACGTCGATGACCTTGGCCCGGAAGATGCTCACCAGCTGGATGATCTCATCCCGGGAAGAGTGGTCGGCGGCGCTGACCTTGATGAGGGCGATCTCCCGGCGGATGCAGGTGTCCTCATCCAGGATCTTCACCGCCTTCACCGGCAGCAGCTTGCGGCACTGGGCGGCGATCTGCTCGATCATCAGCTCGTCCGCCAGGATCTCGATGGAGATGCGGGTGATGCCGGGGCGGTCCGTGGCACCGGAGACGATGGATTCGATGTTGTATCCCTTCCGGGAGAAGAGGCGGGCCACCTGGCTCAATACGCCGGGCACGTCCTCCACCAGGATGCAGAGGGTGTAGAGCTTGCGGGTGCTGTCAAATTCTCGTTTCACGTCGTTGCCTCCTTCAGCAGGAAGTCGGTGATGGGAGCGCCCGCCGCCACCATGGGACGGACCATCTCATCAATGTCCAGTTGGCAGTCAATAATGGCGCCGCAGCCGGCGTCCAAAGCGGCGGCCAGCGCCTGCTCCACCTCGGCACGGGTGGTGGCCCGGAAGCCCTTGAGGCCATAGGCCTCCGCCAGCCTGACGAAGTCCGGTCCCCGGTCCAGGGTGGTGGCGGAGTAGCGCCCGCCGTAGATCAGGCTCTGCCACTGGCGGACCATGCCCAGCGTGCCGTTGTTGAAGATCACGGAGACGATGGGCAGGCCGTAGTACTGGACCGTGGCCAGCTCATTGCAGTTCATGCGGAATCCGCCGTCGCCGGTGATGTGGATGACCCGCTTGTCCGGGTTGCCCAGCTGGGCGCCGATGGCGGCCCCCAGGCCAAAGCCCATGGTGCCGAATCCGCCGGAGGTCAGCAGCTGGCCGGGATAGCGGAAGTGGAGGTACTTGATGGCCCACATCTGGTTCTGGCCCACGTCGGTGGCCACGATGGTCTCCGGCGGTGTCTGATACTGGATCACGTCCAGGATCTGCTGGGGGGTGAGCTGGGCGCTGTCCCCGGCGGTGGAGGGGGCACGCATGGGCAGGATATGCTGCTTCCAGGCCTCGTGATGGTACTGGGGCAGGCGCTCGTTCAGCATGGACAGCACCCTTCTGGCAGAGCCGATGATGTGGTGGTCTGTCAGCACGTTCTTGTCGATCTCCGCCCGGTCGATGTCGATCTGGACGATCTTGGCCTGGGCGGCAAAGGAGGCGGGATCGGAGGCCACCCGGTCGGAGAACCGGCAGCCCACGGCGATCAGCAGGTCACATTCGGAGGTAGCCACGTTGGAGGCCTGGGAGCCGTGCATGCCGATCATGCCGGTGGTGAGGGGATGGGCACCGGGAAATCCGCCCCCGCCCATGACGGTGATGGCCACCGGGGCGTCCAGCTTCTCGGCAAACTCCCGGAACTCCTTGTGTGCCCGGCCCCGGACCACACCGCCGCCGCAGATCAGGAACGGCCGCTCCGCATGGCGGATCATCTTCAGCAGCTTGTCCACGTCCTGCCGGTCCGGCTCCGGGTTCTTCAGGCTGTGGCTGGCGTTCAGGCTGCGGATGCTCTCACAGCCACGGTTCTTCTGCCAGGGGATGAACTCGTACTCCACCATCTGGTCCGGGGCGGTGACGTTTTTCAGAAAGTCGATCAGCACCGGGCCGGGCCGGCCGGTGGCCGCCACGGCGAAGGCCTGCCGCATCACGTCCGGGATCTTGTCCGCCGAGCGGACGAGGAAGGTGGCCTTGGTGATGGGCATGGCGATGCCGGTGGCGTCCACCTCCTGAAAGGCGTCCCGGCCCAGCAGGTTCTCCCCCACGTTGCAGGTGATGAACACCACGGGGGAGGAGTCCAGGTGGGCGGTGGCGATGCCGGTGGTCAGGTTGGTGGTGCCGGGGCCAGAGGTGGCGAAGCACACGCCCACCTTTCCGGTGGAGCGGGCATAGCCGTCTGCGGCGTGGGCGGCGCCCTGCTCGTGGGCGGTCAGAATGTGGCGGATCCTGCCCTGATACCGGTACAATTCGTCATAGATGTTCAGGATGGTGCCGCCGGGATAGCCGAAGACAGTGTCCACCTCCTGTTCCAGCAGACATTCCAGGATGGCCTGGGTGGCGCGGATCTTCAATCTGCATTCCTCCTTCTCTCATTGCGTCTTCGGACGCGCATGGCCCGCAGAACAGCCCTGCTGCCGGGGGCGCCGGCATAAAAGAAGACGCCTGTGCCCCTTGTGTCGGGTCACAGACGTCTCAAAAGTTTCAGATCCTTTTAGACCGCTGCTCTGCGGGATACGGAAATGACGTTCCGGCTCTGCGCATGACCAAACACACTATTCTCTTCCGGCGTAATAATCGCCACCAGAATCAGAATAATGCTGATAATAATCATGCTGATGTTGATCAGAGCAAACATCATTGGGAAAGTTCCTCCGCCTATCGTTCCGCAGGCTGTGCGGGATCTTGGTCTTCATTATATCGTTGCCAGCCTGCCTGCGCAATGAAAAATTTGAAGCGTTCAGTCTTTTTATGGACTTCCACAAAAATGCGGAGAAAACGTCGGAAAAAACCGGTCAATGTGCAAGAGAATCCGAAGACCGGCGGCCGGCGGCAGAAGCAAACTCACCAAAAGAACGGAAAATGCTTGGGGAAATAGACGAAGGAGGAGAGACCAGGCACAGGAGGAGACTGTGCTTTTTACACAATCAGGGACTTCCCAAGGAGGTGATTTTTTGTTATAATACAAATACAGAGAGACGCTCGTTCAAAAATGCTGCGGAACGCAGCCATATCCAGCTGTTTGCCGGTTCAGAAGATCCCCTCAGCAGGCATCAGAAGCTTGACAGACTTCCAGAATTTTGACGGGAGGGTGCGTCATGGATACCTATCTGGCCAGCGTGATCGAAAACGTGCGGAAGAAACACAGCCACGAACCGGAATTCGTTCAGACCGTGGAGGAGGTGCTCTCATCCCTGGAGCCGGTGATCGCAAGGCATCCGGAGTATGAGCGGGTGGATCTGCTGAACCGGCTGGTGGAGCCGGAGCGGATGTTCACCTTCCGGGTGACTTGGGAGGATGACCGGGGCCGGTGGCACACCAACACGGGCTACCGCTGTCAGTTCAACGGGGCTCTGGGCCCTTACAAGGGCGGCATCCGGTTCCAGGCCAACGTGTACCCGGGAATCATCAAATTCCTGGGGTTCGAGCAGATCTTCAAGAACAGCCTGACGGGACTGCCCATCGGCGGCGGCAAGGGCGGCGCGGACTTCGACCCAGCCGGCAGGTCCGAGGCGGAGATCATGCGGTTCTGTCAGTCCTTCATGCAGGCGCTGTACCGCTACATCGGGCCGGATATCGACGTGCCGGCCGGCGACATGGGCGTGGGCGGCCGGGAGATCGGCTATCTCTTCGGCGAGTATCGGCGGCTGAAGGGCGTGTTTGAAAACGGCGTCCTCACCGGCAAGGGATTTTCCTACGGCGGAAGCCGCATCCGGCCGGAGGCCACGGGCTTCGGCTCGGTGTACTACCTCCAGAACGTGCTGGCCCACGAGGGGGAGGACATCGCCGGCAAGACCATCGCCTGCGCCGGCTTCGGCAATGTGACCTGGGGCATCTGCCGCAAGGCCACGGAGCTGGGAGCCAAGGTGGTGACCCTGTCTGGCCCGGACGGCTATGTCTATGACCCGGACGGCGTGGTGACGGACGAGAAGATCGCCTATCTGGTGGAGATGCGCGCCAGCGGCCGCAACCGGGTGCAGGACTATGCGGACCGGTTCGGCGCGGCCTTCTTCCCGGGGGAGAAGCCCTGGGGCGTGAGGGCGGATGTGGTGATGCCCTCCGCCATGCAGAACGACGTACATCTGGATTCCGCCAGGCGGATCGCCGCCAACGGCGTGAAGTACTATATCGAGGTGGCCAATATGCCCACCACCAACGACGCACTGAAGTTCCTGATGGAGCAGCCGGGGATGATCGTGGCGCCCAGCAAGGCGGTGAACGCCGGCGGCGTGGCCACCAGCGCCCTGGAGATGGCCCAGAACAGCGAACGGCTGGTGTGGACCGCGGAGGAGGTGGACGCCCAGCTCCACCGGATCATGGATACCATCTATCAGATGAGCGTGGACGCGGCAGAGGAATACGGCCTGGGCTATGACCTGGTGGCGGGGGCCAACATTGCCGGCTTCCGCCGGGTGGCGGAGGCCATGATGGAGCAGGGTGTCTTCTGACGCCGGCCTGGGATCTTGAAAAACGGGGCACACATGCGGGGCCCGCCGGGAGGTGCGGGCCCTATGCATTTTTGCTAGGATCATTCACAAATGAGGGGAGACTTTATGGAGCAGAATCTGGAGAGAGCGGAGGCAATCATCGACGCCTACGGCTGCGAGCAGAGCAACCTGATCGCCATCATGCAGGAGATCCAGGGGGAGTACAAGTACCTCAGCGAAGGCGCCCTGACCCTGATTGCGGAAAAGCTGGGGATCAGCACCGCCAAGGTCTACAGCGTGGCTACCTTTTACGAGAACTTCTCGCTGGAGGCAAAGGGACGGCACATCATCAAGGTGTGCACCGGCACGGCCTGCCATGTGCGCAAATCCGGGCCCATCTATGATGCGCTGCGGGACGCACTGGGTCTGACCGGCAAGAAAAAGACGTCCGCGGATGGACTGTTCACCCTGGAGACCGTGGCCTGCCTTGGCGCCTGCGGCCTGGCCCCGGTGATGACCATTGACGGAGAGGTCCACTCCAAAATGACGCCGGAGGCGGCTCTGGCGCTGGTGGAGGAGATCCGGAAGAAGGAGGGTGCCGCACAATGACACATGCAAAGATGACGCGGGACAGCTTCCATGTGTTCCAGGCCAACGCCCGGAACGCCCTGAAGCAGAGCGAGCAGGTGCCTTCCGTGCTGATCTGTGCCGGGACCGGCTGCATCGCCGGCGGCGCCATGAAGATCTACGACAACCTGAAGGCGGAGTGCGAGCAGCGGGGGCTGAAGGTCTACGTGGGCCTGAAGCACGACACGGACGAGGAGAAGAGCCTCCACGTGAAGATGAGCGGCTGCCACGGCTTCTGTGAGATGGGCCCCCTGGTCCACATCGAGCCCATGGGCGTCATGTACATCCATGTGAAGCCCGAGGACTGCCACGAGATCCTGGAAAAGACTGTGCTGGGCGGGGAGATCATCGACCGGCTGGTGTATCATCTGGACGGCGTGGCCTATCCCCGGCAGGCGGACATCCCCTTCTACAAGAAGCAGCACCGGGTGGTGCTGGAGAACTGCGGCAGCAGCGACGCCGAGGACATTGAGGAGTATATCGCCAAGGGCGGCTACGCCGGCTTTGAGAAGGCTCTGTTTGAGATGACCGGCGAGGAGATCTGCAAGGACATCATCGACTCCGGCCTCCGGGGCCGGGGCGGCGGCGGATTCCCCGCCGGCCGGAAGTGGGACGGTGCCCGGCGGCAGAAGTCCGAAAAGAAGTACATCGTCTGCAACGGCGATGAGGGCGACCCCGGCGCGTTCATGGACCGCTCCATCATGGAGGGCAACCCCCACAGCGTGCTGGAGGGCATGATGATCGCCGGCCGCGCGGTGGGCAGCGATGAGGGCTATATCTACGTCCGGGCGGAGTACCCCCTGGCGGTGAGCCGCCTGAAGGCCGCCATCGCCAAGGCGGAGGAGTACGGTCTGCTGGGCGACCACATCATGGGCAGCGACTTCTCCTTCCGCATCCATGTGAATCGCGGCGCCGGCGCCTTCGTCTGCGGCGAGGGCAGCGCCCTGACGGCCTCCATCGAGGGCAACCGGGGCATGCCACGGGTCAAGCCGCCCCGGACCATTGAACACGGCCTGTGGGCGGAGCCCACCGTGCTGAACAATGTGGAGACCTTTGCCAATGTGCCCCTCATCATCCGCAGGGGCGTGGACTGGTACCGGTCCATCGGCACCAAGACCAGCCCCGGTACCAAGGCCTTCGCCCTGACAGGCAACGTAGTGAACACCGGCCTCATCGAGGTGCCCATGGGCACCACCATCCGGGAGGTGGTGTTCGACATCGGCGGCGGCATCCGGAACGGCAAGAAGTTCAAGGCCGTCCAGATCGGCGGCCCCTCCGGCGGCGCCACCACCGCCAGCAAAGAACACCTGGACCTGCCTCTGGATTTCGACAGCCTGAAGAGCATCGGCGCCATGATCGGCTCCGGCGGCCTGGTGGTGATGGACGAGGACACCTGCATGGTGGAGACGGCCCGCTTCTTCATGGAGTTCACCCAGAAGGAGTCCTGCGGCAAGTGCGTGCCCTGCCGGGAGGGGACCAAGCGGATGCTGGAGATCCTGGACCGGATCATCGCCAACCAGGGCACGCTGGAGGACCTGGACCTGCTGGAGGAGCTGGCGGACACCATCAGCAAGACGGCCCTGTGCGGCCTGGGACAGAGCGCCTGCAAGCCCGTCCAGAGCACGCTGAAGTATTTCCGGGAGGAGTATCTGGCCCACGTGGTGGACCACCACTGTCCCATCTGCAACCGGGAGAAGCCCCACCCCACCATCGATGCGGAGAAGTGCAAGGGCTGCGGCAAGTGCCGGAAGAACTGCCCCATGGAGGCCATCACCGGCGCGCCCAAGCAGGTCCATGTCATCGATCCGGAGAAGTGCATCAACTGCGGCGCCTGTGTGGACAACTGTCCCTTCGGCGCCATCACGGCCAGCAAGTGAGGAGGGAGAACCAATGGCAAAGGGAATTATGTATATCGACGGCCAGCGGGTGCCCTTCGACGGGGAGAAGAACGTCCTGGCTGTGATCCGGAAGGCCGGCATCGACATGCCCACCTTCTGCTACTATTCAGAACTGAGCGTCTACGGCGCTTGCCGGATGTGCGTGGTGGAGGACGAGAAGGGCAAGATCGACGCCTCCTGCTCCATGGAGCCCCGGGACGGCATGGTGATCCGCACCAACACCGCACGGCTCTTGAAGCACCGGCGGATGATCCTGGAGCTGATGCTGTCCTCCCACTGCCGGGACTGCACCACCTGCGAGAAGAGCGGCAGCTGCCGGCTCCAGGAGCTGGCCCTGCGCTTCGGCGTGCGGCACGTCCGCTTCCAGGACACCCGGCCCCACTATGAGATCGACACCTCCTCTCCGGCCATCGTCCGGGACCCCAACAAGTGCATCCTCTGCGGCGACTGCATCCGGGTGTGCGAGGAGATGCAGGGCATGGGCATCCTGAACTTCGCCCACCGGGGCAGCGACTTACAGGTAATGCCGGCCTTTGACCGGAAACTCAGTGAGACCAGCTGCATCAGCTGCGGTCAGTGCGCCGCCGCCTGCCCCACCGGCGCCATCACCATCTTCAATGAGATCGGCCGGGGCTGGCGGGCCCTTCACGACCCCAAGAAGCGGGTGGTGTTCCAGATCGCCCCGGCGGTCCGGGTGGCAGTGGGCGAGGCCTTTGGCCTGGAGCCCGGCGTCAACGCCATCAACAAGCTGGTGTCCGCCCTGAAGATGATGGGCGCCGACGAGGTGTACGACACCACCTTCGGCGCGGACCTGACCGTCATGGAGGAGGCGGACGAGTTCCTGGAGCGGCTGAAGAAGGGCGGCCCCTTCCCCATGTTCACCAGCTGCTGTCCGGCGTGGGTGAAGTACGTGGAGGAAGAGCGGCCCCACTTCCTGAAGAACATCTCCACCTGCAAGTCCCCCATGGAGATGTTTGCCGCCGTGCTGAAGGACCAGTACGCCGAGAAGGACGCGGAGGACGGGCGGACCACCTATCACATCGCCATCATGCCCTGCACCGCCAAGAAGATGGAGGCCAAGCGGCCGGAGTTCCAGCATGACGGAAAACCGGACGTGGATCTGGTGCTGACCACCCAGGAGATCATCAACATGATCAAGGAGTCCGGCATCCGCTTCGCGGAGCTGGAGGGGGAGTCCCCGGACCTGCCCTTCGGCATGGGCACCGGCGCGGCCACCATCTTCGGCACCACCGGCGGCGTGGCGGAGGCCGTGGCCCGGCGGGTGGTGGAGGACAAGTCCAAGAACACCCTCCAGGCCATCCAGTTCTCCGGCATCCGGGGCAGCGAGACCATCCGGGCCGTGACGCTGCCGGTGGGGGACCGGGCCCTGCGGATCGCCGTGGTCCACGGCCTGGTGAATGCCCAGAAGCTGCTGGACGATATCGAGGCGGGCCGGGAGTACTTCGACCTGGTGGAGGTCATGACCTGCAAGACCGGCTGCGTCGGCGGTGCGGGCCAGCCCTACGGACTGATCCCGGTGAAGCAGCAGCGGGCGGAGGGCCTCTACGAGGCGGACCGCACTGCCCTCATCAAGCGGTCCGAGCGGAACCCCATGGTCACCAAGCTCCTGGAGGGGGCTCTCAAGGGCCGCACCCATGAGCTGTTACACGTACACTATCAACATCCAGACAAGGCGTGAGAACAGGCAGGACCAGAGGCGGAGCCTCTGGTCCTGCTCCTCCATGGAGGAAGAGCGTAGAGAGCAGTTGGAAGTTCAGAATTAGGAGTTAGGAGTTGTGGAGTCCGGCGGGGCCGGACTGATTCAAATCGTTCCGCCTCCGGCGGAACACATCAATTCTTAATTGTTCATTCCTAATCCCCCTTACGGCATAGCTGTGGGAAAACGCTTGCAATTTTCCGACGAATTCGGTATGGCAGAGGGAAAGAGCACAAAGGGAGGAGAAGACATGATCCTGATGGCCTGTGTGGACGGCCGGAACGGCATGGCCTTCAACTGCCGGCGGCAGAGCCGGGACCGGGCGGTGCGGGCGGACCTGCTGGCAGAGGCCGGAGAGGACCGCCTGTGGGTCAGTGAGGCCACGGCCCGGCAGTTTGCCCCGGAGGAGCAGAACCGCCTTCGCGTGGACGAGTCGTTTCTGGAGAAGGCGGGGCCGGGGGAGCCCTGCTTTGTGGAGGACCGCTCCGTGGCGCCCTGTGCCGGGCGCGTGGAGCGGGTGGTGCTGTACCGCTGGGACCGGGCCTACCCGGCGGACCTGTACTGGGACCTGCCCCTGGAGGGCTGGACCCTGGCCCGGCGGGAGGAGTTCCCCGGCTTCTCCCATGAGATCATCACAAAGGAAGTCTATATCCCATGAATCGAACCAGCATTTCCCTGACAGCGGCGCTGCTGTCCCTTTGCCTGTTCCTCTCCGGCTGCATGATGCCCCCGGCGGAGGGGACCGCTGCCTCTTTTTCCCTGGAGGACATCCCCGCTTATGCCGGAGACCCCTATGTGGTCATCGACGACAACCAGCCGGACTTTCCGGCGGAGGATTTGACCTCCACGGAGTCCTTTGAGACCTACAGCCCCCTGGACGCCCTGGGCCGCTGCGGCGCGGCCTACGCCAACGTGGGGCAGGACCTGATGCCCACCGAGGACCGGGGGAGCATCAGCTCCGTCACCCCCTCCGGCTGGATCAACAAGGAATACGACGGCGAGTACCTGTACAACCGCTGCCACCTGATCGGCTTTCAGCTGACGGGGGAGAACGCCAACGAGGAAAATCTCATCACCGGCACCCGGTATATGAACGTGGACGGGATGCTGCCCTTTGAGAACCTGGTGGCGGACTATGTGAAAGAGACGGACAACCACGTCCTCTACCGGGTGACCCCGGTGTTCGAGGGGCAGAACCTGGTGGCCGGCGGCGTCCAGATGGAGGCCTGGTCCGTGGAGGACGCCGGGGACGGCGTGTGCTTCAACGTGTATGTGTACAACGTCCAGCCCGGCATCACCATCGACTACGCCACCGGTGAGAGCTGGCAGGAGGGTACAGAGCCGTCAGACGGGGACGTGACGTACATCCTCAACACCAACAGCCATAAATTCCACTACCCGGACTGCGCCGGCGCGGCCAGCATGAGCGACGCCAACCGGCAGGAGTACACCGGCAGCCGGGAGGACCTGATCGCCCAGGGCTACACCCCCTGCGGCCAGTGCGATCCGTAAGCGAAAGCCGCCCGGAGCTAGACGCTCCGGGCGGCTTTTTCGGGCGTCTCAACAGCAGCAGTTCACCGGCCGGACGCAGTCGGCGGTGATCTGGGGCGGATCGCTCCGGGTCATGGCGCCGCTGAACTCGATGCAGACCTGCTGTCCCACCCGGAAGCAGCAGGCGTTGTCTGTATGGACCAGGACCTGCTGGTGGTTTTCGTGATCGCAGACGCAAAGCTCGCAGGGGCAGACCCGCAGAACGGTTGCGCGCATGGTGACGGCCTCGCAGGAAGTGCTCTCCATTTCCATTGCCTCCTCAACTCGTGATACAGTCCAGTCTATGCCCGGCGGCGGAAATGGTGCCCGGCGGCGGGCCTCCGGGGTTGTGCTTTCCGGCGGGGCGTGGTAGAATAGCCGCAAAGCGGCTTGGAAAGGAACGAGAGCATGTACGACGAACTGACGGAAGTGGACATCAAAAAGATGCAGGAGGAGATCAACTACCGGACCCGGGTCCTGCGCCCCCAGCTGATCGAGGAGGTGCAGACGGCCAGAGCCTTCGGCGACCTCAGCGAGAACTACGAGTACAAATGCGCCAAGCAGGCCAAGAACCGCAACGACAGCCGCATCCGCTACCTGGAGCGGATGATCCGCACCGCCAAGGTCATTGAGGTAAAGGACCAGGGGGACCGGGCGGGATTGTTCGACAAGGTCACCATCTACAACGAGCTGGCGAAGCAGGAGATGACCCTCCAGATCGTCACCACCCTGCGGCAGGACGCCCTGAAGGGCCTCATCAGCAAGGAGTCCCCTGTGGGAAAGGCCTTGCTGGGCCGTCAGGTGGGGGACCGGGTCCAGGTGGAGGTGAGCCCGGAGCTGAAATACTGGGTGGAGATCCGGGCCATCGAAAAGGGCCGGGACGACGAGAGCCTGGAGATCAGCAGCTACTGAGCGGACATATCAAAAGAAGGAGAGAATATCATGTTATTTCTGTGGTACCCCAAGTGCACCACCTGCCAGAAGGCCAAGGCGTTCCTGGATGAGCGGGGCGTCTGTTACGAGGCCCGGGACATCAAGCTGGAAAACCCCACGGCGGAGGAGCTGCGGGGCTGGTGGGAGAAGAGCGGACTGCCCCTGAAGAAGTTCTTCAACACCAGCGGCCTGCAGTACAAGGCCCTGGGCCTGAAGGACAAGCTGCCGGAGATGAGCGAGGAGGAGCAGCTGGCCCTGCTGGCCACCGACGGGATGCTGGTGAAGCGGCCCATCCTGGTGGGGGAGGACTTCGTCCGCACCGGCTTCCGCCCGGCGGAGTGGGAGACAGTCCTGGGATGATCCAGCGGTACGACTTCGCCCCTCTGGACGGCATCACCAAGGTGGTGTTCCGGCAGGTGTACCACCGGCTGTTCGGCGGGGCGGACCGGTATTTCATCCCCTTTTTCTCCCCCACGGACCAGCACATCCTCACCAAGCGGGACCAGCGGGAGCTGGACCCGGCCGCCAACGCCGGACTGCACGTGGTGCCACAGGTGATGACCCGCCGGGCGCCGGACTTTCTCTGGGCGGCGGAGCTGGTGGCGGATATGGGCTACACCGAGGTGAACCTGAACCTGGGCTGCCCCTCCGGTACTGTCACCGCCAAGGGCAAGGGCTCCGGCTTCCTGGCAAGGCCCGAGGAACTGGAGCGGTTCTTCGACGAGGTGTTCGCCTCGGTGAAGCTGCCGGTGTCCGTCAAGACCCGGCTGGGGGTGAAGGAGCCGGAGGAATTTGAGCGGCTGCTGGAGATCTACAACCGCTACCCCATCGCCTGCCTCACCATCCACCCCCGCATCCAGAAGCAGTTCTACAAGGGCACGGTCCACCGGGACTGGTTCGCCTGGGCGGCGGAGCGGAGCCGGAATCCCCTGTGCTACAACGGGGACCTGGTGACGGTGGAGGACTGCGGGGCCTTTGCGGCGGACTTTCCCGCCATCGACGCGGTAATGATCGGCCGGGGGGCCATCGCGGACCCGGCCCTGCTGCGGAAGCTCCATGGCGGCACCCCCGCCACCCGGCAGGAGATCCAGGATTTCACCCGGACGCTGTACCAGTCCTACCAGGACTTCTACGGCCAGGCAGGACCTGCGGCCCAGCGGATGAAGGAGGTCTGGTTCTTCCTGATCCATCTGTTCGAGGGCGGCGAGCGCCACGACAAAAAGATGCGCCGCCTCCGGACACCGGCGGAGTACGAGGCGGTGGAGGCCGCCATCTTCCGGGAGCTGCCCCTGCGGGACCACGCGGAGGGCGCGTTTGGATAAAGAAAACGAGACCGGAGAACAGAGTTCTCCGGTCTTGCTTTTGCCTATTCAGAAGGAGATCAGGTTCAACCCCACCTCGTCGCTGAACACCCGGTCTGTCCGGCCGGGCAGGCAGGTGACCACCAGCTCGCAGGTGGCGCTGATGACGGCCTCGTTCAGATGTCCGCCGAAGGCGTGGCCCTCCTGGTCGGCGGCACACATGTGGAGGTGGCAGTAGAACGCGTCGTTCATGGTGTTGATGGTGCCCACCAGAGAGACGATCTCATAGACCCCCTGGAAGCGGTTGGACTTGTAGACCTTGGCGCCGGTGTCGAACACCCCCACGGTGAAGTCCTTCACGGCGCCCAGGGCGGTGACGGAGGCCAGCTTGACGCCCTCCTGCTCCGCAAAGACCTTCAGCTGGGTCAGAATTTCCTCGCCCGGGTCCATGCGGACGATGTACGTGTCTCCGAATTTCCGGTATTCCATTGACAGTTCCTCCTGTGTTTGATCTCAGATACCCTAACGATACCACATCCCAGGCCCCGCCGCAAGCCCCTGCGGCGGGCCGCAACGGTTTCTTGCGTGACAAATCGGAGGCCTCTGTGGTATGCTGAGACCGGGAGGCGAGGCCATGAACGCGGTGGGAAAGAATCTGAAACAGCTGCGCCAGCGGGAGAAGCTGACCCAGGACGCCCTGGCGGAGCGGCTCCATGTGACCCGGCAGGCGGTCTCTTCTTGGGAGACGGGCAAGACCCAGCCGGACATTGAGACCCTGACCGCCCTGGCGGAGGCCCTGGACGCCGACGTCCGGGAACTGATCTACGGCCCGGAGCGGGTGGAGCGGCCCTATACCCGGTTCCAGCGGCGGTACATCATCTGCGCCGCTGTCTGTGCCCTGGTGTTTCTGGCGTGGATCGCACTGGAGCTGACACTGGCACCGTATCTGGCGGAGTTGCTGCGGAAGCAGTATATCCTCTGGCCCAGTTATGTCTACGGAGTCACCGGGGCGCTCTTTGTATATTCTGCGGCAGGAATGTTCCTGCTGTCCGCCATTTCCCTGTGGGGGGACATCCGCTTACGGCCTAAGTGGCTGCGGCGGACGCTGGCTGTCCTGGGAGTGCTGCTCCTGGCCCATTATGTCCTGTGGACGATGGTGCCCCTGCTGGGGAATGCCGTGTACCCGCTTCTGCGGGGCTGGTATTATTTGATGATGGAACTGTCCGTTATGCGGAACGGCTCCCTGTTCCTCTCCGGCTGTCTCCTGTTCCTTGGCCTGAACAAATGAGCAAAATCTAAAAATACCCGGACCGCATCGCGGTCCGGGTATTTTACTCACTGCGGCAGCGTCAGGTCTCCCTCGCGGATCCAGCCGATCCGCCGGAAGAACAGGCCGAAGGCCCAGGTGAGGACAGCGGGGAGGACGAAGGAGATCAGCACCAGCCCCGCCCAGTCAAAGGCGGTGGGGGCGATGGCGGCGGCTCCGTTGGCCAGAGCGGCTTCGCTGGGGGCCACCCAGCCGGTCCAGATCCCCAGCTGGCCGCACAGGCCGCAGGTGCCCATGCCGGCGTTGATGGGGTCTCCGTTCATCTCCAGCTTGAAAAAGCAGGTGGCCAGGGGACCGGTGACAGCGGAGGTCAGAATGGCCGGCAGCCAGATCCGGGGGTTCTTCACGATGTTGGGCATCTGCAGCATGGAGGTGCCGATGCCCTGGCTCACCAGCCCGCCCCAGCGGTTCTCCCGGAAGGAGAGGACGGCGAAGCCCACCATGTTGGCACAGCATCCCGCCACGGCGGCGCCCCCCGCCAGGCCCGTCAGTCCCAGGACGGAGCAGATGGCGGCGGAGGAGATGGGCAGCGTCAGGGCAATGCCCACCAGCACGGACACCAGCATGCCCATCCAGAAGGGCTGCAGCTCCGTGGTCCGCATGATCAGCTGGCCGAAGGCACTGGCCGCCCCGCCGATGGGCGGCGCGATGACCCAGGCAGCCCCCACGCCGATGAGGATGGTGACGATGGGTGTCACCAGAATGTCCACCTTGGTCTCCTTGCTGACGGCCTTGCCGAACTCCGCGGCGATGATGGCAACGAACAGCACTGCCAAGGGTCCGCCGGCCCCGCCCAGGGCGTTGCAGGCATAGCCCACCGTCACCAGGGAGAACAGCACCATGGGCGGCGCCTGGAGGGCATAGCCGATGGCTACCGCCATGGCGGACCCGCTCATGAACGACGCCAGTCCACCGATGGTGTATCCCACACCGTTGATGGTGATGATCTGAGCCGTGAGGAAGCCGATGTGGAATTGGGTGCCGATGGTGTTGAGGATCGTGCCGATCAGCAGGGAGCAGAAGAGGCCCTGGGCCATGGCGCCCAGGGCGTCGATGCCGTACCGCTTGGCGGAGATGACGATGTTCTTGCGTTTGAGAAATCCTTTGAACCGTTCCATGGGAGACACCTGCTTTTATGTAGAATTGAAATACGGTTTACAGGTGTCAAGACACCTGTAAACCGTATCATACACAAGAATCTTCCATCTGTCAACCGCTTTTTTGCAGCTGGTCACCCCTCCAGAAGAACGCCCAGCCGCCGCAGCTCCTGCCGGACCCGGTCAAAGGCCGCTTCGTCCGGACAGGAGAGGGTGTGGAGGTGGATGCCCTCCGTCAGCTCCGACAGGGGGCGGGCGTCCGGCTGGCTGCAGCGGGCGAGGAACTGGGCCACATCGTACCGGCTGGCAAGCTGCAGGGGCCCCGTCAGCTGGCCGTAGATGGGATGCTCCACAATGACGTCCAGCACCGTGCAGCCCTGGTCCACCATGGCGTTCAGCTCCGCCTCCATACCGGCGGCATCGTGCTGGACAGCCACCTGCCGCACCAGGCCCGCCGTCTCCCGCAGGATCACATACCCCCGGGGCGTGGCGGAGATCTCCGCCCCCGCCGCCCGCAGCAGAGCGATGTCTCCCACGATGATCTGCCGGCTGACGGCAAATCGGGCCGCCAGGGCCGAGGCGCTGACGGGCTGTTTGGAATTCTGCAGAAGCTCCCGGATGGCCTGCCGCCGTTCCTCTGCGCGCATGGAGATCTCTCCTTTCTGTCATGACAGCAGTATAGCACATCCCCGGCGGATTGCAAAGAAAAAAGGAGAGCCGAGGCTCTCCTTTTTTTACAGGCTCAGCCGCCCAGATAGGCGCGCTTGATCTCCGGACTTGCCAGCAGCTCCTGTCCGGTGCCGGAGGTGACGATCCTGCCGGTCTCCAGCACATAGCCCCGGTCGGCGATGCTCAGAGCCGCCTGGGCGTTCTGCTCCACCAGCAGGATGGTGGTACCGGCTTTGTGAAGGGTCCGGATGATCTCAAAGATCTGCTCCACCAGGATGGGAGCAAGGCCCATAGAGGGCTCATCCAGCATCAGCAGCTTGGGACGGCTCATCAGGGCCCGGCCCATGGCCAGCATCTGCTGCTCACCGCCGGAGAGGGTGCCGGCGATCTGCCGCCGCCGCTCCATCAGCCGGGGAAAATAGGTGTAGACCTTTTCCAGGTCCTGGTCGATGCCGGCCCCGGACCGGGTGTAGGCCCCCATCTGAAGGTTTTCCTCCACGGTCATCTGCAGGAAGATCCGCCGTCCCTCCGGTACCTGGGCCAGCCCCTTGGCCACGATTTTGTGGGCGGGGATCCCCATCAGGCTCTCGCCCAGAAACTCAATGGAGCCGGTGCGGGAGTGGAGCAGGCCGGAGATGGTCTGCAGGGTGGTGGATTTGCCGGCGCCGTTGGCGCCGATCAGGGTGACGATCTCCCCGGGATTCACCTCGAAAGAGACGCCCTTGATGGCGTGGATGGCGCCGTAGTAGACGTTGATGTCGCTGACTTTCAGGATCGGTTCCATGGTCACGCCTCCTTCTGTTTGCCGAGATACGCCTCGATGACGGCGGGGTTGGACTGGATCTCTTCCGCCGTGCCCTTGGCGATGACCTGGCCGAAGTTCATGACACAGATGCCCTCGCAGATGTTCATGACCAGCTTCATGTCGTGCTCGATCAGCATGACGGCGATCTGGAAGGTGTCCCGGATCTTGACGATGTTCTCCATCAGCTCCGCCGTCTCGGAGGGATTCATCCCTGCCGCCGGCTCATCCAGCAGCAGGAGGGAGGGGTTGGTGGCCAGGGCCCGGACGATCTCCAGCCGCCGCTGGGCTCCGTAGGGGAGGGAGCCGGCCGCATGGTCCGCCAGGTGCTCCATGCCGAAGATGGAGAGCAGCTCCATGGCCCGGTCATGGGCGGCTTTTTCCCGGCTCCAGTACCAGGGCAGCCGCAGCACGCCGGTGAGGGCGGAGTAGTGCTCCTGATTGTGGAGGCCCACCTTCACATTGTCCTCCACCGACAGATTGTTGAACAGGCGGATGTTCTGGAAGGTCCGAGCAATGCCCATGCGGTTGATCTGGGCGGTGGTCTTGCCGGAGGTGTCCAGCCCGTCCAGCAGGATGGTGCCCCGGGTGGGCTGATACACCTTGGTCAGCAGGTTGAAGATGGTGGTCTTGCCGGCGCCGTTGGGACCGATGAGGCCTGCGATCTCCGTCCGGCCGATGGTGAGGTTGAAGTCGTTCACCGCCCGCAGTCCGCCGAAATCGATCCCCAGGTGGCTGCACTCCAGGATGGGGGACTTGTCGATGTCCCGCTCCGGGATGATGGAGTGGCTGGGAACCGGGACCATCTTTCCCTTTTCGAATTTCTTATTCATCGATGGCAGCCCCCTTTCTTCTGGGAATGATCCGGCTGATCAGCGCCCGCACCTGCGGATTGTTGGTGGCCAGCATCACCAGGATCAGCACGATGGCGTACACCAGCATCCGGTAGTCGGAGAACTGCCGCAGAGCCTCCGGCAGCACATACAGGACCACCGTGGCGATGATGGAGCCCCAGATGCTGCCCAGGCCCCCCAGCACCACATACACCAGCACCAGGATGGAGGTGTTGAAGTCGAACTGCGCGGCGGTGACGTTGGAGTAGTTCAGGCCGAACAGGGCGCCGGCGGCACCCGCCAGGGAGGCGGAGGTGACAAAGGCGATCAGCTTGTACTTGGTGACGTTGATGCCTACGCTCTCGGCGGCGATCCGGTTGTCCCGGATGGCCATGACGGCCCGGCCGGTCCGGCTGCGGACCAGATTCAGCACCACCACCAGGGTGATCATGATCAGCACGAAGCCCATGGTGAACGTGGCGATGCGGGCATTGCCGGTGGCGCCCTGGGCGCCCTTGATGATCTCGATGCCGTTCTCGCTGAGGCCCAGGGAGGACATGCTCTTGGTGCCGTCCACGTTCAGGGCGATGTGCAGGCCGTTCTCGTCCCAGCCCACCAGCAGGCAGTTGATGAGGTCCTTGATGATCTCGCCGAAGGCCAGGGTGACGATGGCCAGATAGTCGCCCCGCAGCCGCAGCACCGGGATGCCCACGATGAAGCCCACGATGGCGGCGAAGAAGGCGCCCGCCACCAGGGCGATGACCATCCGCACCAGATCATTGGGGACAGCGGACTGGAGGCTCATGGCGGTGATGATGCCGGAGAAGGCGCCCACGCTCATGAAACCCGCGTGGCCCAGGGACAGCTCCCCCAGGACACCCACCGTCAGGTTCAGGGAGACAGACATGCACACATAGCAGCAGATGGGCACCAGCATGCCGCCCAGGGAGCGGTTCACCAGCCCCTGGGACTGGCAGATGGACACCACGATAAAGGCCAGGATCACGCCCAGGTATGTGGCGTAATCCGCCTTGGTGATGGTCTTCATATTCTTGAAATAGCTCTTCATGCCGCCACCTCACACTTTCTCGGGCACGTACTTGCCCAGCAGGCCGGACGGCTTCACCAGCAGCACCACGATCAGCACGGCGAAGAGGATCGTATTGGACAGCTGGGTGGAGATATAGGCCTGGGCCAGGGCCTCGATGATCCCCAGCAGCAGGCCGCCCAGGAAGGCGCCGGGGATGGAGCCGATGCCGCCGAACACCGCGGCGGTGAAGGCCTTGATGCCGGGCATGGAGCCGGTGGTGGGCTGGAGCACCGGGGAGTAGGAGCACAGCAGGACGCCTGCGACGGCCGCCAGAGCGGAGCCGATGGCGAACGTCATGGAGATGGTGGCGTTGACGTTGATGCCCATCAGCTGGGCGGCGCCCCGGTCCTCGGAGCAGGCCCGCATGGCCTTGCCCATCCTGCTCTTTCCGGTAAAGGTGGTGAGGCCCAGCATGATGACCACGCAGGCCGCGATGGTCAGCAGCGCCACATAGGAGATCCGCAGCTGACCGCCGAACAGGGTCAGCTGGCCGCTGACGATGGGGGTGAAGTTCTTGGGGTTGGCGCCGAACAGCAGCTGGGCCGCGTTCTGCAGGAAGTAGCTGACGCCGATGGCGGTGATCAGCACCGCCAGGGACCCGGCCTGGCGCAGGGGGCGGTAGGCCAGCCCCTCGATGACCACGCCCAGCACGGTACACACCGCCATGGCCAGCAGCACGGAGACCAGAGCCACGGCACCGGTGGCCATGGCGGAGGGATCCTCTCCCAGCAGGTTGCTGCCGGCGAACATGGTGGCGTAGAAGGATACATAGGCGCCCACCATGATGACATCGCCGTGGGCGAAGTTCAGCATCTTGGCGATGCCGTACACCATGGTGTAGCCCAGGGCAATGATGGCATAGATGCTTCCCAGGCTGATGCCGGTGATCAGGTAGGATAGAAATTCCATACTTATTTTCCTCTCTTTCCCCTTCTATGGCAGAAACTGAAGCGGCGACGGGATCTCCGCGTCGGTTTCCGCCATAGAAGCCCAGGGAGGGCTGCCGGATGCCCGGCAGCCGATCCCTGTCCTCTATACAGTGGAGTGTGTGTTCCGCTGTCAGGGAGTGACGTAGGTGCCGTTCTCGATGATGACGGCGGTGGGGTCCTTGCTAACGGCGCCGTTGGCGTCCCAGGTCATCTCGGAACCGGCGCTGGTCAGGCCGGTGACGGAGATGGTGGGCATGACCTCGATCAGGGCGTCGCAGATGTCCTCGGTGGCCATGTCGGCGGTGACGCCGGCGGCCTGGATGGCCTGATACAGGGTGTAGATGGCGTCATAGGCGTCGGCGCCGAACTGGTTGGGGGTCCCGCCGTAGGCCTCCTGGTACTTGGTAACAAAGTTCTGGGTCATCTCGTCCTCCGCATCGGCGGAGAAGGGGGTCAGCAGGTACACGCCCTCGGCCAGGGAGGCGTCGAAGTTGTCGGCGGTCAGGATGCCGTCCATGCCGTCCACGCCGAAGAAGGTGGGCTTGTAGCCCAAGGCATTGGCCTGGGTAAGGATGGCGGAGGCAGGGGTGTAGTAGATGGGCAGGAACAGCAGGTCGGCACCGGCGGACTGAGCGGCGGTCAGCTGCACGTTGAAGTCAGTCTGGTTGGCCTCGGCGAAGGTGCCCTCGTAGACGATGTCCATGCCCCGGGCGTCGGCCTCGGCCTTGAAGTTGTCACGGATGCCGATGGAGTATTGCTCGTCGTTCTTGTAGATGATGCCGATCTTGGCGTCCGGGAAGTGCTCGTTGATGTACTGCGCGGAGCGGGAGCCCTGGTTGGAGTCGGTGAAGCAGATCTGGAACACGTTGTCGTTGTTTTCGATGACGTCATCACCGGAGGCGGAGGGAGTCAGCGTAAACACCCGGTCATCATAGGTCAGCGGCACCACGGACAGAGCCGGCTGAGTGGTGACGGTGCCCACCAGGATCTGCATCCCCTTGTCCATCAGACTGTTGTAGGCGTTGACGGAGGTTTCGGCATCGTTGACGTCATCGGCAGCGGGCAGCAGCTCGAACTGGATGTCGCCGCCCAGGGCGTTGATCTCGTCCACGGCGATCTGGGCGGAGTTGGCCACACAGGTGCCGTAGATGGCAGCGCCGCCGGTCAGGGGGCCGATGACGCCGATCTTGAAGGCGGTGCCGGTGGACTCGGTGGTGTCAGAGCCGCCGTCATCCGCGGCGGACGTGTCGTTTCCACCGCCGCAGGCGGTGAGCCCCAGTGCCATGGTCAAAGCCAGGGCAAGCGCAAGTAACTTCTTCTTCATCTTGTATTCTCCTTTTCCTGGATAGAATTATACAAAAAAGCGGCCCCGCCAGATGCGGAGCCGCTTTACTGTATCACACAGTGATGCACCTCATCGCAATCTTGGCGAATCGCAATATTCCAATACCAACAGGACCAGTACCAGAATGGAAATGCCCGCTACAAATACGCTTACCAAAATGGTAATGGATACCAGCGCGCAAATAATAATGGACGCCAGCAGAATGGCGTCCAGAATGAGGGCGATATGATTCTTGGAGGTGCAGGACATCGCGGCGGAATGCGCGCGAGAAGCAGACGTCGTACCGTTGGCAGACGCATAAGTCGTGGTCATATTCTGGGTCATCATCATACAACCGGCCATTCTGTACGACTCCTTTCGCAGCAGACAACTGCTTGATGTTGACTCACATTCTACCGACTCTCT
>JABLTR010056798.1_pt1 | contig 22064 bp, 20 predicted proteins | sample 7160071 | NCBI WGS metagenome assembly JABLTR01 (sample SAMN14651230, study PRJNA627086) | human gut metagenome | isolation source: feces | host: Homo sapiens | reverse complement strand
GTGGTCTGGGAGCTACAAGACTATAATAAAATATTAGAAAAGGCCAGCATGAAAAGGTATTGATTTTGACTCAGTTGTACAAAACACAAAGTCGTCAAAATCAATACCTTTTCATGCTGGCCTTTTCTTAGAAGACGACTTCTCGTAGCGACGAAAATCACAAATATAGATGATTTGATTCTCAGACTTCGTCTGTTTACTCATCCCGGCAAATTCCTATTTATCTATTTGTATCAAAAAAAATACTTGACTTCTCCACCAGCTATGATATATTTGTAATCACTTGCTTTGATATTCAAACTATTTTAATTCAAAATAATATTATTTCAAAACAATAAGATTTGAAAATAAAAACATTCACATAGAGTATCAGAACGAAGTGATCAGAAGTAATCATATGAGCAAGAAAAGGAGAAAGTGATGTTTGTCAAAATAAAAGGGACAGGCTCCTGCCTTCCTGAGAAAGTGCTTGATAATTTTGAAATTTCTCAGTTGGTAGATACGAACGATGAATGGATTCAGAGTCGTACCGGAATCAAGAGCCGGCATATTGCCAGGGAAGAGACAGCAGTTTCTATGGCAGCGAAAGCGGCGAAGAGGGCATTGGAAGATGCACAGGTTGCGGCAGAGGAGATTGACCTTCTCATTGTGTCAAGTGTTTCGTCTGAACAGCTTTTGCCATGTACAGCCTGCAGTGTTCAAAAGGAGATTGGTGCTGTGAATGCAGCAGCATTTGATTTAAATGCGGCATGTTCAGGATTTATAGTAGCTTATCAGATGGCAGCCGGACAGATTAAGGCCGGGCTTTCGAAAAAAGCGCTGTTGATCGGTGTAGAATGTCTGTCGAATATCGTGAACTGGGAAGACAGAGGTACCTGTATTTTATTTGGTGATGGTGCCGGAGCTGCGGTTGTCAGTGCAGATGAAGATGGGAATATAGATGGAAGAGGAAACATTGAGATTCCTTCCGTACTTCATTCCGATGGAAGCAGAGGCGAAGTACTTACCTGTCAGAATCCGACGGGAAAGAGAGCCGATGGTTCTTTAAAGGGTTATGTGGCGATGGATGGCAGAGAGATTTACAAGTTTGCAGCCAGACAGGTTCCTGTTGTAGTGAAGGAAATTCTTGAAAAGGCAGGAAAGTCTGTAGAAGAAGTTGATTTATTTGTTCTTCATCAGGCAAACCGAAGAATTGTCGAGGCAATCGCTAAGCGGTTAAAGCAGCCAATTGAAAAGTTTCCGATGGATATGATGCAGAATGGAAATATGTCTTCTGCGAGTATTCCGGTGCTGCTTGATGAATTAAAGAAAGCCGGAAAGTTACAGCCGGGAATGAAGATAGTTGTTGCCGGGTTTGGCGCAGGCCTTACATGGGGCGGCATGTATTTAGAATGGTAAAAAGGTAATTCCCGGAATTTCCGGATTACATAAAGAAGAAAACAATGTAAGAGTATAAGAAAGAATGAGGTTTATATTATGTTTGAAAAAATTAAAGAATTAATCGTGGAATCTTTAGGAATTGAAGAAGACCAGGTAACAATGGAAGCATCTTTCAAAGAGGATTTAAAAGTAGATTCTCTTGACCTTTTTGAGATGGTTATGAGTCTTGAGGATGAGTTTGATGTAGAAATCCCTACAGAAGAGTTAGAGAAGATGGAAACTGTTGGAGACGTTGTAGAGTACATCAAAGAACATAAATAGGCAGAGGGACAAAGAATGAAAACAGTGATTACAGAATTGCTTGGAATTGAGTACCCGGTAATTCAGGGCGGTATGGCATGGGTTGGAACAGCCGAGCTTGCTGCCGCTGTTTCCGAAGCCGGTGGACTTGGAATCATTGGTGCGGGCGGTGCACCTGCTTCTTGGGTGGAAGAACAGATTCATAAAGTAAAGGAAAAAACAGATAAGCCATTTGGCGTGAATCTGATGTTATTAAATCCAGAGGCAGATGCAATCGCTGAACTTCTTGTAAAAGAGGAAGTAAAGGTAGTAACAACCGGTGCAGGTAACCCGGAAAAGTACATGGAAGAATGGAAGAAAGCCGGTGTGCGCGTCATTCCAGTTGTAGCAAGTACTGCTCTTGCAAAGCGAATGGAAAAGGCTGGTGCGGACGCGGTTATCGCAGAAGGTACCGAGTCAGGCGGACATATTGGAGAGACAACAACAATGGCATTAGTACCACAGGTTGTTGATGCAGTAAATATCCCTGTAATTGCAGCCGGCGGAATCGCAGACGGAAGAGGAATGGCAGCCGCATTTATGCTTGGCGCAAAGGCTATCCAGATGGGAACGATTTTCGTTGCATCTAAGGAATCCATCGTAAGTGAAGCCTATAAGAATAAAGTAATTAAAGCAAAAGATATTGATACAAAGGTAACCGGAAGAACAACAGGACATCCAGTTAGATGTTTAAGAAATCAGCAGACAAGAGAGTATTTGAAGTTAGAGCAGGCAGGCGCTTCCTTTGAAGAACTTGAGAAGCTGACACTTGGCGGTCTTAGAAAGGCGGTTGTTGACGGTGATGTCATTCATGGAAGTGTGATGGCAGGCCAGATTGCCGGTCTTGTAAAGGACAGCAGAAGTTGTAAGGAAATTATCGAAGGAATCTGCAGAGAGATGAAGAACGTTGTTCTTTCACAGGCAGAGAATATCGGGAGGTAGAGTAAATGAGTAAAATAGCATTTCTTTATCCGGGACAGGGAGCACAGGTCGCAGGAATGGGTAAAGATTTTTATGAAAAAAGCCCACTGGCAAAAGAAGTATTTGATAAGAGCTGTGAGATTTTAGGACAGGATATGAAACATATCTGTTTTGAGGAAAATGAGCTCCTTGACAGAACGGATTATACACAGGCTGCATTAGTTACTACCTGTATGGCAATGACAAAAGAGATTATGGCAAGAGGGCTTACACCAGACATGACAGCCGGGCTTAGTCTTGGAGAATATTGTGCGATTACAACAGCAGGCGGCATGGAGCTTGAGGATGCTATTAAGATGGTGTGGCTCCGCGGAAACCTCATGCATAACGCAGTACCGGAAGGTAAGGGCGGTATGGCCGCTGTACTTGGTCTTTCTGGAGAAGCGGTAAATGAGGCGATTGCATACATGGAAGGTGTTTACGTTGCAAACTATAACTGTCCGGGACAGATTGTTATTACCGGAGATAAGGAAGCGGTAGAGAATGCAGCACCAGCTTTAAAAGAGGCGGGAGCAAAACGTGTCATTCCATTAAATGTAAGCGGACCATTCCATTCCATTTACTTAAAAGAAGCAGGGGAGAAGCTTTATCAGGCACTTTCTGAAGTGACATTAGGAGAGTTAAAGATTCCTTATGTGACAAATGTGGATGCAAGTATCGTGACAGATACGACAAGAACAAAAGAATTATTAAAAGAACAGGTTTATTCCTCCGTTTTATGGGAGCAGAGTGTGCGTGCCATGATAGCAGACGGTGTGGACGTTTTCGTAGAAATCGGTCCGGGAAAGACTTTGAGCGGTTTTATGAGAAAGATTGACCGTAACGTAAAGATGTTCCGAATCGGAACGATGGAAGATATCGACAAGACAGTGGAAGCTATAAAGGAGTTATAGATATGTTATTAGAAGGAAAAACAGCAATTGTGACCGGCGCGTCCGGCGGAATCGGAAAAGCAGTTGCCATCGCTCTTGCAAAAGAAGGGGCAGCAGTAGCCGTACATTTTCACGGAAATGAAGAAAAGGCACTTCTTGTAAAAAAAGAAATTGAAGAGGCGGGTGGAAAAGCAGAAATTTTCCGTGCCAATGTTGCAGATTTTGAAGAATGTAATGCTTTAGTAAAAGCGGTAGCCAAGACATTTGGCAGCATTGATATTCTTGTAAATAATGCAGGAATTACAAAAGATGGTCTTTTAATGGCTATGAGTGAAGCAGATTTCGATAATGTAATAGATACGAACTTAAAGGGATGTTTCCAGATGATTCGTTTTGCGAGCCGTCGCATGATGAAGCAGAGATATGGAAGAATCATTAATGTAAGTTCCGTTTCCGGCGTCGCCGGAAATGCCGGTCAGGCGAACTATAGTGCATCCAAAGCAGGAATAATTGGATTAACCAAATCCGCAGCAAAAGAATTAGCGTCCAGAGGAATTACCTGTAACGCTATTGCTCCGGGATTCGTAAAAACAGAGATGACAGATGTACTTCCTGATGAAGTAAAAGAAAATGCAAAGAAACAGATTCCACTTGGCCGTTTTGCAGAGCCAGAAGATATTGCGAATGCAGCAGTATTTTTAGCTTCTGACAAAGCGTCTTATATTACCGGTCAGGTACTTTTAGTGGATGGTGGTATGGTGATGTAAGTGAGAGAAAGGATTTTTCTGATATGAAAAGAAGAGTAGTAATTACCGGAATGGGTGCTGTGACTCCAATCGGAAACACATTAGACGAATTCTGGAATGGAATTAAAGAAGAAAAGGTAGGTATCGGAGCTATCACAAAGTTCGATACCGAAGATTATAAAGTAAAGATTGCAGCCGAAGTAAAAGATTTCAATGTAAAAGAAAGACTTGATAACAAGGCAGCAAGAAGAATGGAAGTTTTCTCCCAGTATGCCGTAGCTGCATCAAGAGAAGCATTTGCCATGGCAGGTCTTGATATGGAAAAAGAAGATCCATACCGTGTCGGTGTTATCATTGGTTCCGGTATCGGCGGTCTTTCCAGCATGGAGAAAGAGCATGAAAAAATCATTACAAAGGGACCAAAGAGAGTGAGTCCAATGCTTATTCCTTTAATGATTTCCAACATGGCAGCAGGAAATGTAGCGATTGACTTAGGCTGCAAAGGCAAATGTACTGACGTAGTAACTGCATGTGCGACAGGAAGTAACTCTATCGGAGATGCCCTTCGTGCCATTCAGTACGGAGATGCTGATGTTATGCTTGCCGGTGGAACAGAAAGCAGTATCACACCAGTTGCCGTTGCTGGATTTACAAATCTGACTGCACTTTCCAGTGAGAGCGACCCGTTACGCGCGTCTCTTCCATTTGATGAGGCAAGAGGCGGATTCGTTATTGGCGAGGGAGCTGGAGTTGTTGTATTAGAGGAATTAGAACATGCGAAAAAGCGTGGGGCAAAGATTCTTGCAGAGTTAGCCGGATATGGTTCTACCTGTGATGCCTTCCACATCACTTCTCCTGCAGAGGACGGAAGCGGTGCAGCAAAAGCAATGGAACTTGCCATGGAAGAAGCAGGTGTAAAACCGGAAGAAGTAGATTACATTAACGCACATGGAACAGGAACCCACCACAACGATTTATTTGAGACAAGAGCTGTAAGACGTGCCTTTGGTGAGAGCGCAGACCATTTAAAAATGAGTTCTACAAAGTCAATGATCGGACATTTGCTTGGAGCAGCCGGAGCGGTAGAGTTAATCGTTTGTGTGAAGTCCATCGAAGAAGGCTATATCCATCCAACCGTAGGAACAACCAATCCTGGTGAGGGATGCGATCTTGACTATGTAATTAACGGAGCAGTAGAGCAGGAAGTGAATGTAGCCATCTCCAACTCTCTTGGTTTTGGAGGACATAACGCTTCTCTTCTTGTAAAGAAATACGAGGAGTAGACAGATATGGATTATCAGCAGATTTTAGAATTAGTAAAAGAAGTATCAAAAGCAGGGCTTACGAATTTTGAATATACAGAGGGTAATATCCGCATTGCCATGAGTTGTCCACAGCCAGAAGAAAAAATCGTTGTGCCAGCTTCAAACATTGCGTTACAGGAAGCCATTGGTGTCAGCGCAAACAGCGTGAATGGTGCAAATACAGCCGGAACAGAGGGAGTTGCAGCTACTGCAGCTGCACAGTCACAGGCAGCAGAAGCAGTCGGGGAAAAGGGTGGAAACCTCGTAAAATCCCCGTTAGTTGGTACATTTTATGCAGCACCTTCTGAAGATGCAGAGCCTTTCATAAAAGTAGGGGATACTGTAAAGAAGGGGCAGACTTTGGCCATTGTTGAGGCAATGAAGCTTATGAATGAGATTGAGAGCGAATTCGATGGTGTTGTTACGGAAATTCTTGTAGAAAATGAAGAGAATGTGGAGTATGGACAGCCGTTATTCAGAATTCAGTAATATTGATAAGGTATGAATTTAAGTCTGATTTTCTCAAGTTAATAAGTCAGAAGCTTTAACAGAAAGTAAAAACAGGTTTTTATAAATATAAGTAAAGCAGTAAACAGGTTGGAAGAAAATTATGAGATTAGGAATTAAAGAGATTGAACAGATTTTACCACACAGACATCCATTTCTCTTAGTTGATTACATCGAAGAGATGGAACCAGGTGTCAGTGCCGTAGGATATAAATGCGTAACATTTCATGAAGACTTTTTTCGTGGACATTTTCCACAGGAGCCAGTTATGCCAGGTGTTCTTACTGTAGAAGCGTTAGCGCAGGTAGGGGCAGTTGCCATACTTTCCTTAGAAGAAAATAAAGGAAAGACAGCATATTTTGGTGGAATTAATAAATGCCGTTTTAAAGGGAAAATTGTTCCAGGCGATAAAGTAAAGCTTGAGACCAAAATCGTAAAACGTAAAGGCCCGATGGGTGTGGGAGAAGCCACAGCCTATGTGGACGGAAAAGTAGTAGTAAAGGCAGAATTAACTTTTATGGTTGGTTGATTTTTCATCAGAATAAGTCTTAAGGAAGATAGATAGAACATAGAAATAGCATAATTTTAGGATAGAGAATTGTGGCAGAAGTTGTCGCAATAAAGATAAAAGGAGAACATAATGATTCGGAAAATATTGATTGCAAACAGAGGAGAGATTGCCATCCGCATCATCCGTGCTTGCAGAGAGATGGGAATTGAAACTGTTGCAGTGTATTCCGAAGCAGACCGGGAGGCACTTCATACACAGCTTGCCGATGAGGCGGTCTGTATCGGACCTGCTGCAGCAAAAGACAGTTATCTGAATATGGAGCAGATTATCAGCGCAACGATGATTACCGGTGCGGATGCCATACATCCGGGATTTGGTTTTTTATCAGAAAACAGCCAGTTTGCGAAACTGTGTGAGGCCTGCCACATTACTTTTATCGGTCCGGACTCTGATATTATTGCCCGACTTGGCAATAAGGCAGTAGCAAGACAGACAATGGTAGATGCTGGTGTCCCAGTAATTCCAGGATGTCAGAAGGCGCTTACTGATGTAAAAGAAGCGTTGGAAATTGCAAAAGGAATCGGCTTTCCAGTTATCGTAAAGGCCGTTCTTGGTGGCGGCGGTAAGGGAATGCGTGTCGCTTACAATGAGGATGAGTTCGAAAATGCATTCTTAATGGCGCAGAAAGAATCCGGACTTGCTTTCGGTGATGAGAGCATGTACTTAGAGCATTTTGTAGAGAATCCCCGCCATATAGAGTTTCAGATTCTTGCCGACAATTATGGTAATGTCATTCATTTGGGAGAACGCGACTGTTCTGTGCAGAGAAATCATCAGAAAGTCATTGAGGAATCCCCATCTGCCGTAGTAGATGAGGAACTTCGTGAGAAAATGGGACAGGCAGCTGTTCTTGCAGCAAAGGCAGCAGGATATAAGAATGCAGGAACGATTGAATTTCTCCTTGAAAAAGATAAAAGCTTTTACTTTATGGAAATGAACACTCGTATCCAGGTAGAACATCCTGTCACAGAATGGGTTACAGGAATCGACTTGATTAAAGCACAGATTCGAATTGCTGATGGCGAGAAACTGAAATGGAAGCAGGAAGATATCCAGATTACCGGTCATGCCATTGAGTGCCGTATCAATGCGGAAGACCCATCAAAGAACTTCCGTCCATGTCCTGGAAGAATTACCGATATGTATCTTCCAGGTGGAAAAGGTGTTCGTATTGACAGTGCAATCTACAGTGGATGTGAAGTATCCCCATACTATGATTCTATGATTACAAAGCTCATTGTATTTGCGGCAACGAGAAAAGAAGCAATTGCAAAAATGCATCGTGCATTAGGCGAAGTTATCATCGAGGGAATCACAACGAATATTGATTTCCTTTATGAGATTATGGAACGTCCGGATTATCAGGAGGGCGATTTTACGATTCAGTATTTGGAAAAGGTGCTTGAAGAACGTAGTCAGGAAATCAAAAAGTAAGATTCACATCTTATTTTGTATTTTTGAGATGTATTTCCTATCTATTCGGCTGACGTAGTTCGCCATGTAGCTTTCATTTAAGCGAAAGCTTTTGTAAATTAGATGTACATCTTGCAGAAACATTTTCCAGACATGTTCTTGAAGAGATGGGAAAAATAAATAGTCAGCGGCCCGTAATAAAAAAATAACAGGTTTACCTGTTATGTACGAAAGGATTTATTTATGAAATTAAAAAGTATATTTAAGAAAACACCCGTCACAAAGCCGGAAGTAAAAGAAGCTGCCAGCAAGGTAAAGCCAGAAGTTCCAGAAGGACTTTTAAAACGCTGTAATAAATGTGGAAAGGGTATTTTCACAGAAGATTATAAGAAGAATTTATATATTTGTCCAAAGTGCGGAGGCTACCTTCGTATGCCAGCCCAGAAAAGGATTGCATTTTTAACAGAAAAGGATTCTTTTGAAGAATGGGATACCGGGCTTACAACAGAGAATCCTCTCCATATGATTGGGTATCCAGACAGAATCAAATCCCTGCAGGAAAAAACAAAGTTAGATGAGGCAGTCATCACAGGAAAAGCTCGCATCGGAGCAAATGAAGTTGCTCTTATGGTCATGGATGGACGATTCCTTATGGCAAGTATGGGTGAAGTCGTTGGTGAAAAAATTGCAAGAGGTGTAGAACGCGCGACAAAAGAAAAACTTCCTGTCATTATTTTCACCTGCTCTGGTGGTGCGAGAATGCAGGAAGGTATGACCTCTCTTATGCAGATGGCTAAGACTTCTGCCGCATTAAAACGACACAGTGACGCTGGCTTACTTTACATTACAGTTCTCACAGATCCGACAACAGGCGGCGTTACCGCAAGTTTTGCTATGCTTGGCGATATCATTTTAGCAGAGCCAAAGGCACTCATCGGATTTGCAGGCCCGCGAGTTATCGAGCAGACCATTCACAAGAAGCTGCCGAAAGGATTCCAGCGTTCAGAATTTCTCTTAAAACACGGTTTTATTGATAAAATCGTTGAGAGAAAAGATATGAAAACGGTGTTGGAGAAGATTCTTACAATGCACCGTTTAACAGCAGAAGGGATAGCGGAGAATACAGGCAATAATGCAGTCTTCAATGATGGTGATATTACAGTGGCATCAGAACAGGAAGTAGGTCAGACAGTTAAAATAGTGAAAAACTCCCGCAAACAAAAACTTTCCGCAACACAAAAGAAACGTGCATCAGAAAAAACAGCCTGGGAGCGCGTCCTGACTTCTCGTGAAAAAGACCGCCCAGTTGGTGAAGATTATATCAGCGGATTATTCGAAGAATTTATCGAATTCCACGGAGACAGAAACTTTGGCGATGATGCCGCCATCTGCGGAGGTATTGCTTATTTTCAGGGACAGCCGGTAACCGTTATCGCGCAGATGAAAGGAAAAAGTACCTCAGAAAATATTGAGCGTAACTTTGGGATGCCGGAGCCAGAAGGCTATCGTAAAGCACTTCGTCTTATGAAGCAGGCCGAAAAGTTCCACCGTCCAATCATCTGTTTTGTCGATACACCGGGAGCTTTCTGTGGAATGGAAGCCGAGGAACGAGGCCAGGGTGAGGCAATCGCCAGAAATCTCTATGAAATGTCTTCCTTAGAGACCCCAATTCTTTCCGTCTTAATCGGAGAAGGCGGCAGCGGCGGTGCGCTTGCCATGGCAGTAGCCGATGAAGTCTGGATTCTTGAAAATGCAGTTTATTCTATTCTTTCTCCAGAAGGCTATGCGGCCATTTTATGGAAAGATGGCAGTCAGGCAGCCCGCGCAGCCAAAGCAATGAAACTGACTTCTTATGATTTATACAAAGCAGGTTTTGTTGAAAAAATTATTTCAGAGCCGGAATCCTATACATTAGATTCAATGATGAATGTATTTGATAATTTAGAAGAAAATATCTCCGCATTTTTAGAAAACAGCAAGAAAATGACAGAAAAAGAGAGAGTTGAGGCAAGATACCAGCGTTTTCGCAGTATGTAGGGAACGCTTTATAAAGAACTAATATGATTCACATCAAATAAAATGAAATGTCAGTGATGTCACATTAGTATTTCACTGAATTAGTCAGTTATTTGAGTTTTATGTTGATATAAACATAGAAAATAGAATATTAGTACTTATAGGAGAATATAACTTATGAAGAAAAACTTATTTTCTATTGGAAAAAAACAAGTAAGAGTTCCAATCGTACAGGGTGGAATGGGTGTTGGTATCAGTCTTGGGAGGCTTGCCGGAACAGTTGCAAAAGAAGGTGGAGCCGGAACAATCTCTGCCGCACAGATTGGTTTTAAAGAACCAGATTTTTATGAGAATCCCATAGAAGCTAATAAACGTGCCATTCATAAAGAAATGCAAAAAGCGAGAGCGATTTCACCGGATGGAATTGTTGGCTTTAACCTTATGGTAGCCATGAACGATTATGAAACCTATGCCCACGAAGTAATTGCAGCAGGAGCTGATTTTATCGTATCAGGAGCAGGTCTTCCCGTAGATCTGCCTGCGTATACAGCAGACAGCGATATTGCGATTGCCCCGATTGTATCCACACAGAAATCCGCTCATGTCATTTTAAAATTCTGGGATAAAAAATATAAAAGAACCGCCGATTTTATTGTGATAGAAGGACCGATGGCGGGAGGACATTTAGGATTTCATAAAGAACAGTTAGAAGAATTTACTCCAGATATTTATGGAGAAGAAGTAAAGAAGATTATTACCGTAGTACAAAAATACGAAGAAAAATACGAGAAAAAAATACCTGTCATCCTGGCAGGAGGCATTTATGACCATGCCGATTATGAGAGAGCATTTTCTCTTGGTGCAGACGGGGTGCAGATTGCGACCCGATTTGTGACAACTGAAGAATGTGATGCAGATGAACACTATAAACAAACCTATATTCAAGCAGAAAAAGAAGATATCGTTATCGTAAAAAGTCCGGTCGGAATGCCGGGAAGAGCAATCAGAAACACATTTTTAGATAAAGTAAAATCCGAAGGAAGGATACCGCCGACGAAATGTCTTCGCTGTATTCATACCTGTAATCCAGCAGAAACACCGTACTGTATCACAGAAGCACTCATCCATGCAGCCAAAGGAGAGACAGAAAATGCCCTTTTATTCTGCGGAGGACGCGCTTATGAGGCAAAAACAATCGAAACAGTAAAAAAAGTAATTGATTATTTCTGTAGTTCTTGTATATAATGATAATAAAAGAAGATAAAGTCCATAATTGTATACAAATATAAAGAGTTGCGATGGAATTTAGGAAGCATCCCAGCCATCATAAATGCAGATCTTTATAAATGCCAGATGATTTATAGGGTTATCATGCGATAAAAACGATACGGTATTAGATAAGGTGAGAATATAGGAATGAACGATGTAAGAGAAACGATAAACACAATGTTAGTAAAGACTTTCCACGAGATTTTAGAGCTGGAAGAGAAGGCAATCATCACAGATGAATTTTCCGATATCAGTAACAATGATATGCATATCATAGAAGCCATCGGTCTTGGAGATGGTGCACGCATGAGCGTAGTAGCAAAGCGGCTGAATATCACTGTAGGTTCTCTCACAACATCCATGAACAGTCTGGTGAATAAGGGGTATGTGGCAAGAGCCAGAAGTGAGAAAGACAGACGAGTAGTTAATGTCTATCTCCTCGAAAAGGGAATTGCTGCCTACAAACATCATGAAGAATTTCATGAGAAAATGTTAGATGCTATCATGGAAACATTAAGTCCGGAAGAACTCGTTGTCTGGGCGAAGTCCTGTGATCGTCTGACACAGTTTTTAAAATCTTACGACAAAAGCCACATTAAAAAGGCCAAATAAAACAAAAAGTGAAAAAAAGAGGAATAATTCGATACCTGTTTGCATAAGTTTATAATGCAGACAGGTATTTTTTTGTATATCACAAAGCGACTTACTAAAAATAATAATTTTTAATAAAAATTCTAATATACTAAGAACTATATATATAATGATTAAGTTTGAAATACAAAATGTCTCTGAATATGATACAAAATAAAAATTAAACAAAAAATAAAAAAATAAATGTAGTAAAACGACAAAAAACTATTTATTTTTATTCAAGTGTAGTGTATAATGTAGAAAATACGAAAAGTAATATCAGAATAAGCAGGGGGAAAAGTTATGTTATCATTATATTCTTTAATATGGACGTTTTTAATTAGTTGTCCGATGTTACTCCTCATATTTATTCTGAGAAGGCGATCAGATTATTTAACAAAGTATGGAGTTACGTTTATTTCGATTCTTTACATATTTTGTACGGTAAGAATGCTATTTCCGATAGAATTTCCGAGTCATCAGAAGGTGATATGTGATCCGTATTTATTTTCATTTATCATGAAAGTTTATGCAGATTTAGGACCATCGGGAAGAAGGAAAGCACTATATGTTATAGTGGGTATCTGGATTCTTGGAAGTATAATCGCTTTCCTTCGCAAAAACAGAGAGTGGAATAAGGTAAAGGGATATCTGATGAAAGGAGCTTCTAAAGGGGATGGAGTGGCGGAACGGATTTTAGAAAGAATTGATCCCGAATGTCCAATCACGATTGAATATAATCTGGCAATTGCAGAACCATTTATTAGAGGTTTACGTCATCCGGTTATCTATCTTCCAGAGAAGGAATGTAATGAGAAAGAATTGGAATTTATTCTCATGCATGAATATCTTCATTGGAAGAGAAAAGATTTGTGGAAGAAGTTTATAATTAATATTATAGGAATGATATTCTGGTGGAATCCATTGGCATATTTACTTTGTAAAGATTTAGACCAGATTATAGAATTAAACTGTGATAATGCGATGTCGAAGAAATACAGTGAGATGGATACCCTGTATTATCTGGATACCCTGACTTATATGGCAGGCGGAAGAAGAGCGAACTTTGATGAAGTTTCGTCGGATACATTAGGTTTTGTAAAAGAGCTTGAGGTAAGACCATTAAAGCAGAGATTTCATTATGTAATGTTTAAGAAAGACGATAAGAAGATACAGAGAAAGATGAATTTGTTTATCTTGTGTGTGAGTGTTGTTTGGTTTATGGCATCTTATTATTTTATCTTACAGCCTAAATATAATATACCACAGGTAGATGTACATCAAGGTGATACGCCATTTGTAGCAGATGATGAAAATTCTTATCTGGAAGAACAAAAAGATGGAACTTACATATTTTATTATGGAAAATATTCAGAAAAATTATCTAAAGAAGAAGCAGAAAGTGGTGTCTATGATAGATATCTGATTATTAAATATAATGAGAAGTAAAATTTGTTAGTAATAAATGCATTTATAGGGCAATAAATTCAGAGTGTAATTGTTGAATTTTTTCGTATTTTATTATATGATATACTTAGTATTAAACAATGAAGAAAAGGGGTATATCATGAAGAGAAAGATTCCAAAGATTACCAATAGTGAGAAACAAATATTAGAAGTATTATGGGATGAGGAGAAGCCTCTTACATCTTCAGAGATTGTAGGAGTTTCCGATGATAGAACATGGAAGGCGAGTTCTGTCCACTTATTACTAAATTCTCTTTTAAATAAAGATTTAGTGGAGGTTGCCGGTTTTAAGAAGACGACCAAGAATTATGCCAGAACGTTCCAGCCAACGATGACAAGAGAAGAATATTCAATTAATCAGCTCCGTCAGGAGCAGAGAAATACGAGCCGTACATTATCCAGATTATTTAACGCATTGTTAAAGGACGAGGAAGATGATGACTTATTAAAGGAACTTGCAGATATGGTTGATTCTAGAAGAAGCCAGATTCGAAAAGACTGATAAGGAATACTGCACATACGCTTTTATATTTCTCTCCGGTTATGAATATAAATACACATTACGATAAATTCGATAGAAAGTTATTGAAGTAATACAAGTTTATAGAAGTAACCCCTATTATAAAGTTTATAAATAGAAGGAGAGATAATCATGAAAAAAACGAAATGGAAAAGAGTAGTAGCGGCAGGTGCGATTCTTATGAGCCTTGGGATGGTATTTCCGGCAGCGGATATTCAGGCAGAGGAAGTTGACTTTGGACCAGGAATTGTAGAAATTGTGGATGATGATAACATTAGTACCTGTGCAGATCAGATTACAATTGTGTATCGTGTTCATAATGGAAGAAGACAGAAACGCCGTTGGAATCTTACACAGGGCGAATGGGTTGACAAAAAATGGATTGATCTTGGACCAGCATAGAATTTAAAAGTAACTACATAAAGATAATAGGGCTTATTTCCCGGCTGCAAATGCAGCCGGGTTTTTTATATTTTATCATATTTTATCAGATAGAACGGAACGTTTAGCGCAACAGAACAAAATCAAGTTTATAATCCCCTCTTCTTTTTGCAGTTATCTGTGATAAGCTATCTGCAGATTTCTTCAGGGCGGCGTCAGTTTTACTTTATAACCCAGAATTTATTCAGAAAGCTCTTCCCATTTGTCGTAGAGCTCCAGGAGTGCAGCCTCATTTTCCTCAAACTTTGTATTCAGCTCCATAAGCTTCGCCACATTAGTAGCATTCTCCGGAAGTGCCATTTCTTCTTTTAACTGGTCGTTTTCTTCTTCTAAACGGCTGATTTCCTTTTCTGTTTTCTTTAAGTCGTTAGCACGTTTACGCTGTCTGGCAGCTTCCTCGCGGGAACGCTTCCAGTCTTCTTTCGCTTTTTCAGGAGAAGGAGCCAGAGCGGCATCTGTGGCGGAAGTGAGCGTGATGTTATCGCTGTCCGCTGAGATGTTTCCAGCCTCTTTTTGTTCTAAGTAATAGTTATAGTTGCCTTTATAGTTTACGATGCCTTCTGGGGATAAATCCAGGATTCTCGTGGCAGTCTGGTTGATGAAGTAACGGTCGTGGGAAACGTAGAATACGGTTCCTTCGTAATTGTTGATAGCTTCTTCCAAAATCTCGCGGGATTGGATATCTAAGTGGTTGGTCGGCTCATCAAGAATAATGAAGTTGGCATTAGAAAGCATCAGCTTTGCAAGGGAAACTCGTCCTTTTTCTCCACCACTTAAGGTTCCGATCACCTGAAATACGTCTTCGCCAGTAAAAAGGAAGGCGGCGAGTACGTTACGGATGCGGGTGTTTGTGAGCTTTGGATACGCATCGGAAATCTCATCAAAAATCGTTTTGCTATCATCTAATACGTGCTGTTCCTGATCGTAGTAGCCGATGGAAACTTTAGAGCCATACCGGATTTTACCAGAGTCGGCGCGAAGCTGGCGGTTGATGATTTTTAAGAGGGTAGTCTTTCCGGTACCGTTTGCTCCGAGAAGGCCGACAACTTCCCCTCGTTTAATCTGCACATTTAAATTGCGGAATAAGACTTTGTCACCAAAAGATTTGGACAGTCCCTCAATTGTAAGTACATCATTACCGCTGAGGACTTCTGGTTCTAAAGTGATACGCATCTTGCTGTTTAAGACAACGGGTTTGTCCACGAGTTCAAGTTTACTGAGCATTTTCTCACGGCTTTCCGCACGTTTGATGGATTTCTCACGGTTAAAGGAGCGGAGTTTTGTGATTACTTCTTCCTGATGGTGGATTTCCTGCTGCTGGTTCATATAAAGCTTCATCTGTGCGTCACGCTGAGCCTTTTTCTTTTCGGCGTAAGCACTGTAATTGCCGTTAAATACCTGACTGGTTCCGCGCTCAATTTCGATAACCTTATCCACAACTTTATCAAGAAAATAACGGTCGTGGGAAACGATTAAAACGGCACCACGGTAGTTAGAAAGGAAAGTCTCTAACCAGCGAATGGATTCCATATCAAGGTGGTTGGTCGGCTCATCGAGTAAAATCAGATCCGGGTGCATTAAGAGAATACGGCTTAATGCGACACGGGTTTTCTGACCACCGGAAAGTGTATGGATTGGTGTGGCAAACTGGCTTTCATCAAATCCAAGTCCCTTTAATACGCCAGTGATTTCACTTTTCCAGGCATAGCCGTTTGCTTTTTCAAAACGGTCTGTCAGGCGGGAATAGCTTTCCATTGCACTTTCTAATGCTTCACCGGATAAGGTACTGATGTCCTTTTCAAGCTGGCGAATCTTTTTTTCCATCTCGATAATCTCTTTTTTGGCATCGAGCATCTCTTCATAAATACTGCGATGAGAGCTTACATCAATAACCTGAGATAAATAACCGTAGGTAGAGCCTTTCTGGAAAATAACTTCTCCGTTGTCTGCCTCATATTCTCCAGTAATGATTTTAAAAAGGGTAGTTTTTCCGGCACCGTTAATACCGATAACTGCTGCTTTTTCCCCTTCATTAATTAAAAAATTAACATTATTTAATACGGATTTGCCGCCGAATGCTTTTTCGATTTTCTGACAGGCTAAAATCATAATAACCTCCAAATTAGTTATATTGTTGTTGCATTATTATAAAGTAGAAATATTTCTGATGTATTTTATCATGAAAGAAAAAATAAGTAAATAAGTGTTATAATTTTTAACAATCTTATTTGACATTAAAAGAATTTTTGTATATAATTGATTCATTAGAGCTTAAGAATGGGAATTTTTTATCAAAGGGAGGAACTTATGCCAGATAGTAAAACAGTTGTAAAATCAGGAAGTGAAAAGTCTATTTCTCCGGCAGTGATAAAAAGATTGCCCCGGTACTATCGGTATCTTGGAGATTTACTGAAGAATAATGTTGTTCGTATTTCCTCTAAGGAACTGAGTCAGAGAATGAACGTCACTGCTTCCCAGATTCGTCAGGATTTAAATAATTTTGGCGGGTTTGGTCAACAGGGATATGGTTATAATGTAGAGTATCTTTATAATGAGATGGGCAAGATTCTTGGACTGGATAAGACGAATAATATCATTATCGTAGGTGCAGGTAATCTTGGACAGGCGTTGGCGAACAATCAGGATTTTGACAGTAATGGATTTAAGATTATCGGGCTTTTCGATGTGAATCCAAGATTAATTGGTATGACAGTGCGGGGCGTGGAAGTATATGATATCGACATGCTGGAAACATTCTTAAAAGAACATGAGGTAATGATTGCCGCATTGACATTGCCGAAGTCGAAGGCAACGAAGGTTGCAGAACAGTTAGTTGATTTGGGAATCAAGGCATTATGGAACTTTGCGCCGGTAGATTTGCATTTTCCAGAAGAGATTCTGGTAGAGAATGTACATCTTGCAGAGAGTATTATGACATTGTCTTATCGAATCCACAGTCACAATCAGTAAGTATAAAGTTTATATTGCAGAAGAGAACGAAGAGATGAGAAGCTGTGTTGTAAGAAACAGATTTTCATCTCTTTTTGCTAAAGGGTGTTTGCATACAGATGGTGATGCAAAGCTTGCTGAAAGTATTTTTCAAACATGTTCTGGAACGATGCAGTTTAACAATATGCTGCATTCTGTATCTTAGAATAAGAAAGGGATAGTTGTTAGAAAGTAGGAGGTTAAATAATGCGTTACGTTGCTTCAAGGGAAGAAATGCAAAATATTGATGCGTATAGTATAAATAACGTAGGGATTCCAGGTATCGTTTTGATGGAAAAGGCAGCACTTGCATTAGAGGAAGTCTTTTTGGAGAGAATACCGACAGATAGCAGGGTGCTGATTGTTACAGAAAAAGGGAATAATGGAGGTGATGGACTGGCACTGGGAAGACTTCTGTTAGAAGAAGGCTATACCGTAGATTTTTATGAAATCGGAGTCATTCCACATGATTCAGATTCCCATCAGATTCAGAAACACATTTTAGAGCAGATGGAAGCAGATTTTTTGATGAAGTTTCCCGATGAGGAGTATGATGTTATCGTAGATGCCATTTTTGGCGTTGGATTAAAGCGAGAAGTGGCAGGACGGCACAGGGAGGTTATTGAGCGCCTGAATCAGATGGAAGCACTGAAGGTTGCGGTAGATGTTCCGTCTGGAGTCGATGCCTCTGCCGGACAGATTCTTGGTATTGCATTTGAGGCGGATATAACGGTCACTTTTGGGCTTCCTAAGGTGGGACTGCTTCTTTATCCAGGGGCAGATGTCAGCGGCGAAGTCATTGTAAAGGAAATCGGTTTTCCGAATAAGGCGGTTGAAGAAATCGCACCGCAGATGGTTTCTTTCACAACAGATGACCTGGAACTTTTGCCGGAAAGAAAGGCATGGACGAATAAAGGAAGTTACGGGAAGGTTCTTCTGATTGCCGGCTCCAAAAATATGGCAGGGGCCGCCCTTTTGAGTGGAACAGCGGCCTATAAGAGCGGAAGCGGTCTGGTACGCATTTTTTCCTGTGAGGAGAATCGTGTGATTTTGCAGGAAAAGCTTCCAGAGGCGATTCTTACGACTTATGATTCGGAAGAAAAGGCATGGGAACTATTACCGGAATCTCTTTCGTGGGCATCTGTTATCGGAATCGGACCTGGAATTGGACAGAGTGCATTTGCAAGGAAGTTAGTAAAACAGGTTCTTACATTAGGAAAGACACCGCTTGTTATTGACGCAGATGGGCTTAATAATCTGGCGGCTTTATTACAAGAAGATACAGAATTAAGGCAGCTATTTCATGAATATGAAGGCGGGATGATTCTTACCCCGCATTTGAAAGAAATGTCCAGATTAACTGGAGAAGAAATTGCAGAAATTCGCAGCAATCTGCCAAAAGCGGCTGCAAGTACTGCAGATAAGGGACATGTTATCGTGCTAAAAGATGCAAGAACCATTGTGTCCGATGGAAGCGTACCTTCATACATTAATATGAGCGGAAACAATGGAATGGCAACTGGTGGAAGCGGCGATGTATTAACAGGAATTATCTGCGGTTTCCTTGCCGGAGGACTTGACATTTTGACAGCGGCACGACTTGGTGTGTACTGTCACGGTCTTGCCGGAGATGCTGCCGCAAAAGAAAAGGGATATTATAGTGTTCTTGCCGGAGATTTACCGAATTATCTCGAAACTATTTTGAAGCGGAAAAATTTTCCAGAAGAAATATAAAAAACAAAGGAAATCATCAGAATACTCATGACGTTTGCTGGAAATACTTCATTTAGAAAGAAAAGTAAAATGGAGTGAGTGAAAATGATGATAAAACGTGGAGATATTTATTATGCAGACCTTCGCCCGGTCGTAGGTTCCGAACAGGGAGGTGTCCGTCCGGTGCTTATTATTCAAAATGATGCAGGCAACCGCCACAGCCCTACCGTAATCTGTGCGGCGATCACAAGCCGGATGAATAAAGCAAAACTGCCGACTCATGTGGAACTGTCTACGACGGAGTGTGATATTACAAAGGATTCTGTTGTACTATTAGAACAGATTCGTACAATTGACAAACAGCGGCTAAAAGAACGGGTATGCCATCTTGACACAAACACCTTAAAGAGAGTAAACTATGCCTTAAAAATCAGTCTGGAGCTGATTACATAAAGGACAACACAAAGGAGTAATAAAAATATGAATTTTGAACCAGCAGAGAAAATGAAGAATTTTGAAGCAGGAATTTTTCAGATTTTAGATGAGAAAAAGAAAGAATTGCAAAAACAGGGAAAGAAGATTTACAACTTTTCTGTAGGAACACCAGATTTTGAAACACCGGAATGTGTGATGAAAGCGGTATCCGAAGCCTGCCTTCACCCGGAGAATTATCATTATTCTTTAGGTGAGACCGATGAGCTTTTAGATGCGTTAGCAGCACGTTACAAAAATAGATATAATACGGACATTGCGAAGAATGAGATTATGTCTGTATACGGCTCTCAGGAAGGAATGGCACACATTTTCCTGCCACTCATTAATCCGGGAGATATCGTGCTTTTACCAAACCCAGGATATCCAATCTTTTCAACAGGCGCATTTATCGCACAGAGTAATCAGTGGTTTTATCCGCTGACAGAGGAGAATAACTATCTTCCAGACTTTGATGCCATTCCTGCGGATGTAAAAAAGGCAGCAAAAGTGATGGTAGTATCCTATCCAGCCAATCCAATCTGTAAGACAGCACCAGACGAATTCTACGAAAAGTTAATTACATTTGCCAGGGAAAATAATATTTTAATCATTCATGATAATGCATACTCAGATATTATTTATGACGGAAGAGAAGGCAAGTCTTTCCTTTCTTTCAAGGGAGCAAAGGAAGTCGGCGTAGAATTTTATTCCCTGTCAAAGAGCTATAATTATACAGGTGCGCGTATGTCCTTTGTCATTGGAAATGCACAGGTCATTGAAGTGTTCAAACGTTTCCGTTCCCAGATTGACTATGGTATATTTCTTCCTGTACAGGCAGGTGCAGTAGCGGCATTAAAATCCGATGATGCTGCCGTACAGGAACAGTGCAAAAAATATCAGGAAAGAAGAGATGCACTGTGCGGAGGACTTCGAGAGATTGGGTGGAACATTCCAGACAGCGAGGGAACTATGTTTGCATGGGGGCCACTGCCGGACGGCTATACGAATTCCAATGAATTTGTTATGGAACTTATGGAGAAAACTGGCGTGATCTGTACACCAGGAAGCAGTTTTGGAAGCCTTGGTGAAGGTTATGTCCGTTTTGCTCTCGTACTTCCGCCAGAAGAGATTAAGAAAGCAATTGCGAGCATAAAAGAGTCTGGAATATTAAAATAATTGAAAAAAGATTTCGGTATATTCATTAACACGCTCTGGTACAGTAGCTGATTTTGGAGAATATTGTACAGATTATAAAATAGCATGTTTGTCAATATGCCAGCACAGTAGCCTTTTTATGAAAATATAAAAAATAAAAAAATGGGTGTAAATCGAAAATTTTTGTGGAAAGGTAAATCAGAAAGATAAAGCCAGAATACTTGACTACATAATAAAACGGTGATAAACTTAAAAAAGTTATGCCTATAAGAGTATTTAAATATCATAGAGAAGTGAGGAGAAGATAAAATGTCAGGACATTCCAAGTTTGCGAACATTAAACACAAAAAAGAAAAAAATGATGCTGCAAAAGGTAAAATCTTTACCGTAATCGGTCGTGAAATTGCAGTAGCAGTAAAAGAAGGCGGTCCAGATCCAGCGAATAACAGTAAGCTTCGTGATGTAATCGCTAAAGCAAAATCTAACAACATGCCTAACGATACTATCGAAAGAGGTATCAAAAAAGCTGCCGGAGATGCCAACTCCGTAAATTACGTACAGAATACATACGAAGGATACGGCCCTAACGGAATCGCTATCATCGTAGAAACATTAACAGATAATAAGAACCGTACAGCAGCTAACGTACGTTCCGCATTCTCCAAAGGACGTGGAAATATCGGTACATCCGGCTGTGTATCTTTCATGTTCCAGAAAAAAGGACAGATCATTGTATCTAAAGAAGAATACGAAACAGATCCAGATGAATTTATGATGATTGCATTAGATGCCGGAGCAGAAGACTTCGTGGAAGAAGATGACAGCTACGAAATCACTACAGATCCAGACGCATTTGGTGAAGTAAGAGAAGCCCTTGAAAAAGAAGGCGTACCAATGGCATCTGCAGAAGTAACAATGATTCCAGACAACTATGTAACATTAACAGACCCAGAAGATATTAAGAACTTAAACCGTACATTAGACTTACTCGATGAAGATGATGATGTACAGGCAGTATACCATAACTGGGAAGAAGAATAGTTTAACTCCTGATTTGCCGCAGGCAAAATAGACGCTTCCAAAGAGAGCCGATCCCCTATATTTGTGACTTTAGTCGCTGCAGGTTGAATGTTCGCTTAACCGCTTGCATCCAACCTTTGCTCCGAGGCCACAAATATAGGGAATCGGCTCTCTTTGGAAGCTGTTTGTTGGCTGCCCATGCAAATTCAGGATTTATTTTGAGAAAGATTTGAGGGAGGCTTCAGACAGTTGTGACCT
>JABLTR010096491.1_pt1 | contig 22078 bp, 20 predicted proteins | sample 7160071 | NCBI WGS metagenome assembly JABLTR01 (sample SAMN14651230, study PRJNA627086) | human gut metagenome | isolation source: feces | host: Homo sapiens | reverse complement strand
CGGTGTAGACGGTGCTGCCGCAGAGCAGGCAGCACTTGCCGAAGGTGCCCTTGTGGCCGTCAGCGGGGCGCTCAGGGAGCCAGGCGCGCACCAGATCCGCGTCGATGACGGTGGCGGGGCACTCCAGCCCCTCCACCAGCTCCTCCGGGATGCCGATGGAGTGAATGATAAGCTCCCCGGTGCAAAGGGCCCCGTCCCCCACCAGCAGCCCCAGTTTGGGCAGGGTGAAGGAGACGGTTTTGGCGGCTTTCACCGCGCTGCCCAGGATGCGGCCGGTGTCAGTCTCCACCCCGGAGGGGATGTCCGCCGCCACGGTGGGGGCTTTTGCCTCGTTCATCCAGCGGATGGCCTCCACCGCATTTCCCCGGATCGGGGCGTTCAGGCCGATGCCGAAAATGGCGTCCACGCAGAGGTCAGCCCCGGCAACAAAGGCGCGCTGCGTCTCGGAGGCGGGGTCGAAGTCCTCCAGTGCGCCGCCCTCCTCCGCCAGCCGGCGCTCCATCTCCCGGCAGTCCGGGGTCATCTTCTCTCGTTTTCCCACCAGGAAGGCCCGCACCTCCAGCCCCTGGCGGCCCAGCAGCCGGGCCACGGCCACCCCGTCGCCCCCGTTGTTGCCCGCCCCGCAGAACACGGCACAGCGCTTTCCTCGAGGCTCCTCGCCCAGGCAGCCCAGGCAGGCCTCCAGAATCCCCTGGGCCGCCCGCTCCATCAGCAAAGTGGAGGGCACCCCCCGGTCGTGGATGGTGACGTTGTCCAGTTGGCGCATCTGCTCCGCAGCGGCGATTTTCATAACACGGCCTCCTCTTCCCGGCTTCGTTTGCGCCCTATTATACCCCCTTCCCGGCCCGGCTTCAACTTTTTCCGTGAAATTTATCCCGCACCCTTGCGCGACGGAAAAAAATGTGGTATATAAATGTAGTTAACGCGAGGAACGGGAAAATGTCCCCCACTCCCCCGCCAGAGAGCGCCCGTCACCGGCTGAAAGCGGGCGCAGCGGGAGCGGGACTGGTTCGCCCGGGAGCGGTCCGGAGGAAATGCCGGGACGGCTGATGGCCGATACCCCATCGAATGAGTGCGAGTTCTGTGAACTCGAATGCGGGTGGTACCGCGGAAGGCTGGCCTTTCGTCCCCATGGGGATGGAGAGGTCTTTTTTTCTGCCCCTAACCCGCCGGTCTCTGTTTTATGTCAATCTACTTCCCAGTAAGAAAAGGAGTTTTTGCAATGAAGGAACAACTCTCGCTCATCCGCGCCGAAGCCCTGGCGGCCATCGCCCAGGTGGAGGACGCCGCCGCGCTGGACGCGCTGCGGGTCAGGTATCTGGGCAAGAAGGGGGAGCTCACCGCCCTGCTCAAGCAGATGGGCTCCCTCTCCCCCGAGGAGCGGCCTGTCATGGGCCAGCTGGCCAACGAGGTCCGCAGCGCCCTGACTGAGGCCATCGCCCAGCAGGGCAAGCATTTGGAGGAGCTGGCCCTGGAGCGGAAGCTGAAGGAGGAGGCGCTGGACGTCACCATCCCCGGCGAAAAGCACCTGCTGGGCCACAAGCATCCCATCACCCTGATTATGGACGAGGTGAAGGACATCTTCATCGGCATGGGCTTCACCGTGGCCGAGGGGCCGGAGATCGAGCTGGCGGAGTACAACTTCACCCGGCTCAACACCGAGGAGGGCCACCCGGGCCGGGAGTGGACCGACACCTTCTATATCACCGCCGGGGACCAGGACCCCAAGAACGACGCAGTGCTGCTGCGCAGCCAGACCAGCCCCATGCAGGTGCGCACCATGGAGGCCCAGAAGCCCCCCATCCGCATCATCGCCCCGGGCCGGGTGTACCGCAAGGACGAGGCCGACGCCACCCACTCCCCCATGTTCCACCAGATCGAGGGCATGGTGGTGGACAAGGGCATCACCATGGCCGACCTGAAGGGCACCCTGAATGCGGTTATCAAGAGCCTGTACGGCGAGGAGTCGGTCACCCGGTTCCGCCCCCACCACTTCCCCTTCACCGAGCCCTCCTGCGAGGTGGACGTCCAGTGCTTCGCCTGCCACGGCGAGGGCTGCTCCGTCTGCAAGGGCGAGGGCTGGATCGAGGTGCTGGGCGCCGGCATGATCCACCCCAAGGTGCTCCAGGGCTGCGACATCGACACCGAGGTCTACTCCGGCTGGGCCTTCGGCATGGGCGTGGAGCGGCTGGCCATGATGCGCTACGGCATCAACAACCTGAAGCTGTGCTTTGAGAACGACGTCCGGTTCCTGGAACAGTTCTGAGGAAGAGGAGGACAAGCGATATGATTTTATCCCGTAACTGGCTGAACGAATTCGTGCCCCATGTCGGCGTGGACGATATTGACGACAAGGCCTTCTCCGAGGCCCTCACCATCTCCGGCTCCAAGGTGGAGACCTATGAGGAGCTGGGGGCGGAGATCACCAATGTGGTGGTGGGCCGGGTGACCGAGTTGGTCCGCCACCCCAACTCCGACCACATGTGGGTGTGCCAGATCGACGTGGGCGAGGGTGAAACCGTCCAGATCTGCACCGGCGCCTGGAACGTCCATGTGGGCGACCTGGTCCCGGTGGCCAAGCACAAGTCCACCCTGCCCGGGGGTGTCAAGATCACCAAGGGAAAGCTCCGGGGCGAGGTGTCCTGCGGCATGCTCTGCGGCCTGTCCGAGCTGGGGCTGGACGAGCGGGACTTCCCCTATGCCGCCATCTCCGCCGCCGCCATTCTGGGGGACTATCACCCCATTGACCCGGCCAAGCCCAGCATCCCCGCCGATATCCAGCCCGGCCACAAGATCTTTGGCAAAGTGATCGCCGCCCGGCTGACCGGGGTGGAGACCGTCTCCTACGGCGCCTTCGCCGTGACCGCCGACACCGGCAGCGGCGAGGTCTCTCTGACCACTGAGCTGCGCAACCTCCACGCTGGAGATATGGTGGCCCTGAACACGGCAAACAACGCCATCTGCACCCTGAACGACCTGCACGCCGAGCAGAAGGAGTTCCCCAACTGCATCCCCGACGGCATCTTCATCCTCAATGAGGAGGGCATCGTCCCCGGCGACGACATCAAGCCCATCATCGGCATGGACGACCATGTGGTGGAGTTTGAGATCACCCCCAACCGGCCCGACTGCCTGTCGGTCATCGGCCTGGCAAGGGAGGCCTCCGCCACTTTCCGGCAGCCCCTGAACCTCCACACCCCGGTGGTGGAGGGCAGCGGCGGCAGCATTATGGAGGAGCTGGACGTGGAGATTGAGAACCCGGAGCTGTGCCCCCGGTACACCGCCCGGATGGTCAAAAACGTCAAGATCGCCCCCTCCCCCAAGTGGATGCGGGAGCGGCTGCGCGCCTCCGGCGTCCGGCCCATCAACAACATCGTGGACATCACCAACTACGTCATGCTGGAGTACGGCCAGCCCATGCACGCCTTCGACTTCAAGTGCGTGGAGGGGGGCAAGCTGGTCATCCGCACCGCCCGGGAGGGGGAGACCATCCAGACCCTGGACGGCAACCAGCGGCAGCTCACAGAGAACATGCTGTGCATCTGCGACGTGAACAAGCCGGTGGGCGTGGCCGGCGTCATGGGCGGCGCCAACTCCGAGATCGAGGGGGACACCGCCGCCGTGGTCTTCGAGTCCGCCAACTTCAACGGCGTCTCCGTCCGCCGCACCGCCACCGCCCTGGGCATGCGCACCGAGGCCTCGGGCCGCTATGAGAAGGGCCTGGACCCCATGAACACCTACCTGGGCGTCCAGCGGGCCTGCGAGCTGGTGGAGCTGCTGGGGGCCGGCGAGGTGGTGGACGGCATCATCGACGTCATCGCCGCCGACCAGAACCCAACCACCGTCCAGCTGGAGCCGGAGAAGATTAACGCCCTGCTGGGCACTGACATCAGCCGGGACACCATGGTGGACATCCTGGAGCGGCTGGGCTTCACCCTGGAGGGCGACACCATCCTTGTCCCCTCCTGGCGCAGCGACGTGGAGCACTACTCGGACATCGCCGAGGAGGTGGCCCGGTTCTACGGCTACAACAACCTGCCCACCACCCTGATGCGGGGCGAGACCACCCGGGGCGGCCTGAGCCGCTCCCAGAAGGCGGAGCAGCTGGCCACCGCCACCTGCCGCAGCCTGGGCTACAGCGAGATCATGACCTACTCCTTCATCTCCCCCAGCGCCTACGACAAGGTGCGCATGGCCCCCGACTCCCCCAAGCGGGACAGCATCCGCATCCTGAACCCCCTGGGGGAGGACACCTCCATCATGCGCACCACCGCGGTGCCCTCCATGCTGGAGGTGCTGGCCCGGAACGAGCACTACCACAACAAGCAGGCCATGCTCTATGAGCTGGCCCGGATCTACGCCAAGCAGCCCGGCACCGCCATGGCCCTGGAGACCCAGGACCTGATCCTGGGCGCCTACGGCGGCGGCATGGACTTCTTCCGGCTCAAGGGAGCGGTGGAGACCATTCTGAAGGCCTTCCGCATCTCCAACGCCGTCTACACCGCCACCACCCAGCGCCCCGCCTTCCACCCGGGCCGCTGCGCCGATGTGAGCGTGGACGGCCAGGTCGTCGGCACCCTGGGTGAGATCCACCCGCTGGTGGCCAAGAACTACGACGTGACCGGCCGGATGTATGTGGCCCGGCTGGACTTCACCGCCCTGCTGGGGCTGCAGAGCACCGAGATTGTATACACCCCCCTGCCCAAATACCCCTCCGTGGCCCGGGACATTGCCCTGGTCTGCGACAGCGCCATCCCGGTGGGCGACCTGGAGCGCTGCATCTCCCGCAGCGGCAAGGGGCTGGTTAAAGAGGCGGAGCTCTTCGACATTTACACCGGCGCCCCCATCCCCGAGGGCAAGAAGAGCGTGGCCTTCTCCCTGAAGCTGAGAAGCGAGGACCACACTTTGACCGACGCCGAGGCCGACGAGGACGTGCAGGCCATTCTGGCCGCCCTGGAGGCGGAGCTGGGCGCCGTGCTGCGCTGAGCAGCTTCCCCAACTGAAACCCCAACGCGCCGGCTCTGAAGAGCCGGCGCGTTCCTTTTCTTTTTTCGCACAGACAGGCCTTGGTTGACCCGCCGGGCCAAACCTGCTAGAATAGCTGCAGCAACAGCGCGGCAAAGGCGGGCGGCATGTCATGAAACAGCTCTATGTGATCGGCGGCACAATGGGGGTGGGCAAGAGCACCACCTGCCGGGTGCTGCAGCAAAAGCTGGAGCACAGCGTCTTTCTCGACGGAGATTGGTGCTGGCAGGCAAATCCCTTCCTGGTGACGGAGGAAACCAAAAGGATGGTGGTAGACAACATCTGCTATCTCCTGAACCGCTTTCTGCACTGCTCCGCTTACAGGCACATTATTTTCTGCTGGGTACTTCACCAGCAGTCCGTCATAGACGAAATCCTTGCCCGGCTGGATCTGGACAACTGCCGGGTCTCCGCTTTCTCCCTGACCTGCACACAGGAGACGCTGCGGCGCCGGCTCCAGGGCGACATCGCCCGGGGACTGCGCCGGGAGGACGTGGTGGAGCGCAGCCTGGCCCGGCTTCCGCTCTACGCCGGACTGAGCTCCACGCTGATTGACACCACCCATCGAACGCCGGAAGAGGCCGCAGCGGCCATTCTCCGGCGCTGCCAAACCGGGAGCGGGGGCGGCGGCTCTCTGCGCTGATCCCGTCCTCTATCTGCATGGAAAACCATGTTTTAGGAATAGTTACGGCATTTTTTGCTCAGAATGGAAATTAAAGTCGCTTTCGCTCTTTACAAGTTTGGAAAAATATTATAGAATAAACTGTGTATGTTATAGGTGTTGTCCCTGTCTGACAACGCAGGAGGTGTTCCCTTATGTCCGACTATACCCGCCGTTTCGATCTCCCTGCAGACGATACTGTTGACACCCGTGAGATCCTTTCTCAGGTTTACAACTCCCTTCAGCAGAAGGGATATAACCCCATCAATCAGATCGTGGGCTATATCCTCTCGGAGGATCCCACCTATATCACCAATTTCAACAACGCCCGCACCCTGATCCGGAAGCTGGATCGGGACGAGCTGTTGCAGGAACTGGTCCGCTATTATCTGGACGTCTGATCGAACCCAGTCAAAACCAGGGTCGTCCCCGTGGACGGCCCTGTTTGATTGTCCGGGGAAAATCCTTCGCCCTGTTTCGCGCGCTTTTTTCCGGGCGCGCCCTGCACCGGCACAGGCCCCTCTGGTTGGACAAATTTCACACCCGACCCTGCTGTTGACAAGTTAGAAACAATCTGTTACAATTAGTTACAATTCTAGGAGGTACTTTCATGGCTGAGTCCAAATCCCTTCCCCTGACCTACAAGGGTCATCCCCTTCGCCGGAAGGACAATCTGATTTATTATGGAAGCATGGCCGATCCCTACATCATCATGCTTCAGATCCTATCCACCGAAAAGGTAAAGGACATGGAGGTGGCCACCAAGGTCGCCGTCCAACTCCAGCTTACCGATCCCGATTTGAAGAGCCGGGACCGGGTTGTCCGCAAGAGTGAAAAGAACAGCCTCTACGCCGCAATGGACTTGGGCGACGTGTGGCTGCGGCGGGCACTTACCTCCTCCAAATAAGCGGAGGTCCTTTTCCTGCGTATCCATTTACGGAGGTTTTTCATGTCCCCAATCCATCGCACTCTGAGGCGTGCCGCCGGAGTTTCCATCGCCGCCTCTCTCCTGATCCTCTGCTCCGCCTTCACCGCCAGCGCCAGCGACACCGGCACTGTGTTGGGCGAGGGGGTCCGGCTGAGAAGCGCACCCAGCACCGATTCCGAAGTGCTGGAGGTCCTGGACCAAGGCGACACCCTGGAGATCCTGGATTCCAACGATCAGGACTGGTTTCAGGTCAGTTACGCCGGCGATGACGGCCAGCAGTATACCGGCTATGTCAGCCGGGCGCTGGTCAGCGCCGGAGTCACCCAGACCGCCACCATCACCGGCGGCGCCGTGGAGCTGAAAAGCGAGCCGGATGCCGCCGCTGACGTCCTGGCACAAATTCCCGACGGCAGCACCGTTGTCCTGCTGGACACCTCTGCGGAGGACTGGATTCAGGTCAGCTATGCCGGTGACGGGGAGCGCCTGAGCGGCTATATCGCCAGCAGCGCGCTCTACGTCAATCCTCTGGCCACCGGCATGACCGCCAGGTCCTCCGTTATTCTGCGCACCCAGGCAGACAGTACATCCGATATCCTGGCCATTTTGGAATCGGGCACGCCGCTGGACATCCTCAGCGAAGAGGACGGATGGTATCAGGTCACCGACGGCACTCAGACCGGCTATGTGGAGCGGCAGCTGCTCTCCACCGAGGCCGACGTCCAGTCCATCGGCTATGGCACCGTCGCCGCCGACACCCTGTATCTGCGCAGCCAGCCCAACACCGATTCGGAGATTCTGGCGGAGCTGCCCGACGGCGCCACCTTCCAGATCACCTCCAATGACACGGAGGGCTGGTACGGCGTCTCCTTTGACGGACAGAGCGGCTATGTCAGTGCGGACTACGTTTCCTTAAGCGACGCCGTCAACACCGGCTACGTCCAGACCACCGTCCATCCCGTGGTGCTGCGGGCCGGAGCGGGCAGCGCTTTTGCGGCTCTGGCCGAGATCCCCGAGGGCACCGTTCTCCCGGTCTCCGGCAGCTATGGCAGCTGGTACCGGGTGAGCTATGAGGGCTATGTGGGCTACGTCAGCGGCGGCTATGTGTGCCCCACCACGGAAAACGGCTACGCCTACTATCCCGGCTTCGCCCAAATCACCGCCACTTCCCTCACCCTGCGGGAACAGCCCACAACCGAATCTGCCGCCCTGGCATCCATCCCCATGGACACCGTGGTGGCGGTGAGCGGAAAGCTGGGGGATTGGTACCAGGTGAGCTATGAGGGGAGCACCGGTTATATCAACGTGACCTACACCGTCGAGTCCGACGGCCCCGCCACTGCCAGCGCCCTGTCCTCCTCCCCCTCCAACCGCACCAGCGCCTCAAGCGGCACCGCCGCCGACTACGAGGGTGGCAGCACTGTCAGCGGCGGCACCGGCGCCGAAGTGGCCAGCTTTGCCTCCCAATTTCTGGGCAACCCCTATGTGTGGGGCGGCACCAGCCTCACCAACGGCGCCGACTGTTCCGGCTTTGTCATGCAGGTCTACGCCCACTTTGGCGTCAGCCTGCCCCACTCCTCCAGCGCTCAGCGCAGCTGCGGCCAGTCGGTGAGCTTTGAGGACATCCAGCCCGGAGACATCGTCTGCTATGACCACCATGTGGGCATCTATGTGGGGGCCGGCACCATTATCAGCGCCCTGGGCACCAACTACGGCATCACCTACAGCGATGTGACCTATAAGAGCATCATCACCATCCGCCGCATCTTTGCCTGATCCGGCGCTACAGATCCAGCCTCACACGGCCCGGCGTCTCAAACACGTTGAGAACCCCGGCCGTTGGTTTTGACCGGTTATAGCGCCAAATCCGCCACCTGCGTCAAACCCCTTGCGCTCTGCCCGGCGGTCCGGTATGCTTATCTCAAAGGAGGTGACCGCCATGGAGGTGGAGATCCGGCTGAGCGAACAATGTCCCAGCCCCAAGATCGTCATTGTCACCAGCCATATGACGGAGGAACTGGAGGCCCTGGTGCGGCTGCTGCAGCAAGACCAGATCCGCTCCATCCCCGGTTTTCAGGGCAGCCACATCGTCCCGCTGGAGCCCCGGGATATCCTGCGGCTCTGCGCCAGCCGGGGAAAAGTCCTGGCCGTGCTGGCCGGCGGCAGGGAGTATGTCGTGAAGGCCCGGCTCTATGAGCTGGAGGAACAGCTGGCCTCTCAGCGGTTTGTCCGCATATCCAACTCCGAGCTGATAAACCTGCGGCAGGTCAAGGGCTTTGATTTGAACCTGGCGGGCACCATCCGGGTCACCCTGTCCGACGGACAGGTGACCTACGTCTCCCGGCGGTATGTCAACCGAATCAAGAAAACTCTGGGCATCTGAGGTGATGGATATGAAACAAAAGCTGCTGCGCCGAATTCTGCTGGGCGCCCCCCTGGGGTTGGCCCTCAGCTATGCAATCACCATTTTAATTTCTCTGACCGCAGGCGACGGGGAATTCTATGCCGTGGTCCCCTCTCTGACCGCCCTGTGCGGAACCGAGATCAACGCCGTCACCCTCCAGGCCCTGTGCTCCCTGCTCTACGGCGGGGCCTGGGGCGGGGCCTCGGTGATCTGGGAGTCAGAACGGCTGAATCTGCTCACTCAGACGCTGCTTCACCTGGCCATCTGCTCCTGCGCCACCTTCCCCACCGCATGGCTGCTCCACTGGATGCACCACTCCGCCGGAGGCGTCCTGTCCTACTTTGCCATCTTCGGCGGAATCTATCTGATCATCTGGCTCAGCCAATACTGGTCCATCCGGCGGCGGCTCAAGCAGGTCAACGACCAGCTCTCCCGGCCGGAACCGTAAAATCCGGGCGTCTTTCTCCAGAAAGACGCCCGGATTTCATATCTCACTATATTTCAGCGCTTGCACTCCTCCGCCACCCAGCGCTTAAAGGTGCCGGGGGAAACCCCAAGGCGCTGGGAGGCCGCCCGGGCGCTCAGCTCTCCCTGCTGGAACGCCCGATAGACACTCTGAAATTTCCGCGGCCGCTTGATGGGCGGGCGGCCCAGCTGGGTCCCCTGTTCTCTGGCCCGCTTCAGGCCCTCGGTCTGGCGCTGGGCCAGCTCCGCCCGGCGGCGCTGGTCATCCTCCGCGACCACCTGCAGAATCTGCTCAGCCAGGCCGTCATCTGCACAGAGGGCGCGGATCTTCTGCTCATTTTCCGGTAACATGCTCTCTTTGGGGCCTCCTGTCAGCTGCGGCTCCAGTGGACGCCCTCTTTTGTGTCCACCAGGCGGATGCCCATGGCAGCCAGCTCATCCCGGATCCGGTCCGCTTCAGCCCAGTTTTTCTCCTTGCGGGCCTGCTGGCGGCGGAGCACCAGGGCGTCGATCTCCGGATCACCCTCGCCAAAGACCGCGTCGGTCTGGCCCGGGGCGGCCTTGGGCTTGGCGGCGCGGACCTGTTCTGCCGCAGAGAGCAGTTTCAGGCCCAGCACCGTGTCAAAACTGTCGATAAGGGACAGCTTGGTCGCGTCGCTGGTCTTGCTCTTGAGCACGTCGTAGAGTACTGTAACCGCCTGGGCCGTGTTCAGGTCGTTGTCCAGGGCGGCAGCGAATTTGGCCCGCAGCGCTTCCGCGGCCTGCTCATCCACCGGCGCGGCATCCTGCGGGTTCAGGGCGGCGATCCGGTCCACCAGCTTGCGGTAGGCGGTGGCCGCGTTGTCCAGGTTTTCGTAGGTGAACACCAGGGATTTGCGGTAGTGGCTCTGGAGGCAGAACAGCCGGTAGACCAGCGGGTCATACCCCTTCTCCTCCAGCAGGGAGACGGTCAAAAACTCCCCTTTGGATTTGGACATCTTGCCGGAGTTGGTGTTCAGGTGGTGGACATGGAACCAGTAATTGCACCACTTATGGCCCAGATAGGCCTCGCTCTGGGCGATCTCATTGGTGTGGTGGGGGAAGGCGTTGTCGATGCCGCCGCAGTGGATGTCCAGATACTCCCCCAGATACTTCATGCTGATGCAGGAGCATTCAATGTGCCAGCCGGGATAGCCCACTCCCCAGGGGGAGTCCCACTTCAGGGCCTGATCCTCAAACTTCGACTTTGTGAACCAGAGCACAAAGTCCGCCTTGTTGCGCTTGTTCTCGTCGGCCTCCACGTCCTCCCGGACGCCCACCGCCAGATCCTCCTGGTTGAAGTCCTGGAACACATAGTAGCGCTCCAGCTTGCTGGTGTCAAAGTAGACGTTGCCCCCGGCCCGGTAGGCATAGCCCTCCTCCAGCAGCCTGGAGATGACCTTGATAAACTCGTCAATGCAGCCGGTGGCAGGCTGAACCACATCGGGGGTCTTGATGTTCAGCTTGGCGCAGTCGTCAAAGAAGGCGTCGGTGTAGAACTTGGCGATCTCCATCACCGTCTTGTGCTCCCGCCGGGCCCCCTTGAGCATCTTGTCCTCGCCGGTGTCCGCGTCGCTGGACAGGTGGCCCACGTCGGTGATGTTCATCACCCGCTCCACCTCATAGCCGGCGTAACGCAGATACTTCTCCAGTACGTCCTCCATGATATAGGTGCGCAGGTTGCCGATATGGGCAAAGTGGTACACCGTGGGGCCGCAGGTGTACATTTTCACCTTGCCTGGCTCATGGGGGACAAACTCCTCTCTGCGGTGGGAAAGGGAATTATACAGCTTCATATGATAACGCTCCTTCACTGTCGTAGTTTACTTTTCCTCAAGCTGCTCCTGACCGGCGAGACGGCGCTCCAGCTCCTCCACACGCTGTTGGAGGGCCTGAACCGCCCGCTCCACCGGGTCGGTCACATCGTGGATCTGGTCCACATCATCGGCGTAATGCACCTTCTCGCTGCCGATGCGCACCACTTTACCGGGCACGCCCACTACGGTGGCGTTCTCCGGCACTTCGCTGAGCACCACGGAGTTGGCCGCCACCCGGGCGCCATCCCCCACCTTAAAGGGGCCCAGCACCTTGGCGCCGCAGCCGATCAGCACATTATTGCCGATGGTGGGATGGCGCTTTCCCCGGTCCTTGCCTGTACCGCCCAGGGTAACTCCGTGGTAGATCAGCACATCGTCGCCGATCTCCGCGGTCTCGCCGATGACAATCCCCATACCGTGGTCAATGACCAGCCTGCGGCCGATCTTGGCCCCGGGGTGAATCTCGATGCCGGTACGCCGGCGGTTCCACTGGGATTCCAGCCGCGCCAGAAAAAACAGTTTGTGCCGGTAGAAAAAATGGGCGATCCGGTGGCGGATGATGGCATGGACGCCGGGATAGAGCAGGAAAATCTCCAATTTGCTCCGAGCGGCCGGATCCCGGGCCTGGTAGGCCGCTAACAATTCCGTCAAACGGTTGGACATAAACGCAATCGCTCCTTATTGTCGCTGAAATGGACGCTGAAAAAAGAAAACCGCCTCCTGCTCCGTCGGGCAAGAGGCGATTTGTTGTTCAAACCGCGGTTCCACTCTCATTTCTCACTCAAAGGGCCGGTAACGGGGCCGCCGGGGACATTACTCCCGCGCTCCCGGGCGCACTTCGCCTCCCGCTGCCGCAGGACGGCTTTCAGCCGGTGACCGTCCCTCTCTGACCGGCGCACAGGGGGTTACTCCTCCCGTTCATCGCGCTTATATTAAAGTATATTACCATTCCAACCCAGCGGTGTCAACCAAAAGGAGCCGGAAAACGCCGTCTTCCCCGGTCAAATATTGCTCAAGTCCAACACATCCCGGTTCTTGACCAGGTATTCTCCGCCGGAATAGGCTGTGGTCACCAGGATCACAACCCAGCACACCACATTCACCGCCTCGGGCAGCCCCAGCAGCATCACGCAGATGCACACCATGGTGCTGGCGGTTTTGACCTTGCCCGACCAGCCTGCGGCGATGACCCGGCCGTTGCTGGCCGCCACCAGCCGCAGGGCGGAGACGATAAACTCCCGGGCTACCACCACAATGGCCACCCACGCCGGCATCATATGCCGCTCCACAAAGACAAGCAGGGCGGCGGTGACCAGCAGCTTGTCGGCGATGGGATCCATAAACTTGCCAAAATCGGTAATCAGATTGTACTTCCGGGCAATCTTGCCGTCCAGCAGATCGGTGAGGCTGGCCAGAATAAAGATGACCAGCGCCACCAGGTCATGGCCGCGAAAATTCCAACAGAGGACAACCACAAAAACCGGAACCAGCAAAATACGCAGCAGCGTCAGCTTATTGGGTGTGTTCACAGTGCCGCCTCCTCTTCAAACTCCCCCATCAGGTCGCCGTCCACCAGCTCCGTGACGGTGACGTAGACGAAGGTGCCGGGAACCACTTCACCAGCGGCGGTGAAATAGACTTTTCCGTCGATGTCCACCGAATCCGCCCGGGAGCGGCCCACAAAACAGCCCATCTCCTCGTCGAACCCCTCACAGAGCACCTCCAGGGTCTCTCCCAGCCTGCTCTCATTCCACTCGTCCATAATCCGGGACTGCAGATCCACCGCCAGCTCCACCCGGCGCTGGGCCACCTCAGGGTCCACCTGATCTGGCATCTCCACCGCCTTTGTCCCCTCCTCCGGAGAGAACTGGAAGACACCGGCCCGCTCAATGCGCTGCTCCTCCAGGAAAGCGCACAGCTCCTCGAACTCGGCCTCCCCCTCGCCGGGCAGTCCGCAGATCAGAGAGGTGCGCAGCACCAGCCCGGGCAGACGTGCCCGCAGCTTTGCAAACAGCTGGCTGATCTGATCCTTGGTGCCCCGGCGGCACATGGCCTTCAGAATTCTGTCGTTGCAGTGCTGGATGGGAATATCCAAGTAGTTCAAAATCTGGTCATGGGCGGCAATCACATCAATCAATTCGTCGGTGACCAGATCGGGATAGAGATAGTGCAGCCGGATCCAGTGGAAGTCCAGTTTGCACAGCTCCTCCAGCAGCGCGGCCAGCATGGGCTTGTGATAGAGGTCCATGCCGTAGCGGGTGATGTCCTGGGCAATGACAATGAGCTCCTTCACCCCCGCCTCGGACAGCTTTCTGGCCTCGGCAAGCAAAGACTCCATGCTCCGGCTGCGGTAATGCCCCCGCAGGTAGGGGATGATGCAGAAGGCGCAGTAGTTGTCACAGCCCTCGGCGATCTTCAGATAGGCGCTCCAGGGCACCGTGGACACCATCCGCTCCCCGTCCTCATAGGTGTGGCTGATGTCTCCAAACCGCTCAGGGCTCTCCCCCTCCATAACGGCTTCAATGGCCTCCACCACGTCGGTATAGCTGCCGGTGCCCAGCATTCCATCCACCTCGGGCAGCTCAGAGCGGATATCGTCACGATAACGCTGGGACAGGCAGCCCGCCACCAGCAGTTTTTTCAGCTGTCCCTCTTCCTTCAGGTGGGCCAGATAGAGAATATGGTCAATGGCCTCCCGCTTGGCAGAGTCGATAAAACCGCAGGTGTTCAGCACACATACGTCGGCCCCCTCCGCATCCGGGACAATCTGATGGCCCGCCTGGCGCACCAGGGCGGCCATCTGCTCGGTATTGACCAGGTTTTTCGCACAGCCCAGGGAGACAAAGGCCACTTTATATACGTTCAAATGGATTCCTCCTCTATCTCCGCCCCGTACCGGGCCAGTCCGGCGCGGATCTCCTCCCACCGGAATCCCCGGCGGAGCAGGGCATCCGTGGTACGTTTTACTGCTTTGGGATCATCCTGCTGCCCCCGGAGCTTTTTCTCCAGGAAAGCCGTCACCCGCTCCACCGGGTCGGACTGCTCCTCCAGGGCCTGGTCCCAAAACTCCCGGGAGATCCCCCGGCGCTGAAACTCCTGGCGGAGCTTTTGGCCGCCATAGCCCCGTGCGGTGTAGTGGCGCACCACGCTGCGGGCGTAATCCAGCTCGTTCAGGGCCCCGATCTCCTCCAGCCAGTCTGCGGCCGCCTGGGCATGCTCCGGGGCGTCCCCCTTCTGCTCCAGCCGTCGGATCAGCTCACGCTTGGAGAGCGGGCGCTCTCCAAGCATCCGGGCTCCCCTGGCTTTGGCAGAACTGAGGCCGCCGGCCTGCCGCAGCTCGGCCAGCTCTTCCTCCTCCAGGGTCCGGCCGGAATACAGGGCAAAGGAGGCGACCTCGTTCTCGGTCACCCGCAGCGGCTCCCGCTCCCCCTCCAACCAGACCAGGAACCGCCCCTGCACACGCCGGGACGGTTCCAGTTTTTCAATCAGCCGCATCAGCCCTCAAAGTCCTCTGCGGACACATCCACCGGTTCACCGGACTCCGGGGCCTGGCCCAGGCTCCGGCCCGCGGCCTTGGCGGCCACCAGGGACTGACGGCTCATCAGCTTGTAGGCGTTTTTGCGGATCTCTGCCTCCAGGGCCTCCGCCTCCTCGGGATGGGTGCGGAAATACTCCTTGGCAGCGTCCCGGCCCTGGCCCAGGCGGGTCTCTCCCATGGCGAACCAGGAGCCAGACTTCTGCACCAGATCCAGCTTGACGCCCAAGTCCAGAAGCTCACCCACTTTAGAGATGCCTTCGCCATACATGATGTCGAACTCTGCCTCCCGGAAGGGCGGGGCCACCTTGTTCTTGACCACTTTGGCCCGGGTGCGGTTGCCGATCATTTCGCCGTTCGCCTTCATGGTCTCAATCCGCCGCACGTCAATGCGGACAGAGGCATAAAACTTCAGCGCCCGGCCGCCGGTGGTGGTCTCCGGATTGCCGTACATGACGCCGATCTTCTCCCGGAGCTGGTTGATGAAGATGACGATGCAGTTGGTTTTGGAGATGCAGCCGGCCAGTTTGCGCAGTGCCTGGCTCATCAGCCGGGCCTGAACGCCCACAAAACTCTCACCCATCTCGCCCTCGATCTCGGCCCGGGGCACCAGAGCGGCGACGGAGTCCCCCCCCACCACATCCAGGGCGCCGGAGCGCACCAGGGCCTCGCAGATTTCAAGTCCCTGCTCGCCGGTGTCAGGCTGGGAAATCAACATGGAGTCGATGTCCACCCCCAGCGCCCGGGCATAGGAGGGATCCATGGCGTGCTCGGCGTCGATATAGGCCACTTCTCCCCCGCGCTTCTGGGCCTCAGCTACAATGTGCAGGGCCAGCGTGGTCTTACCGGAGGATTCCGGTCCGTAGATTTCAATAATGCGCCCCCGGGGCACACCACCGATGCCCAGCGCCAGGTCCAGAGACAGGGAGCCGGTGGGAATGGCGTCCACCACCGTCTGAGTGTTCTCCCCCAGGCGCATGATGGCGCCCTTGCCATAGTTGCGCTCAATCTGAGCGACGGCGGTCTCCAGCGCCTTCTTCTTATCGCTGGCCGGCGCCGCCGACTCCAGCGGCGGCTTTTTTGCTGCCATATCAATTCATCCTTTCCACGGCTCCGGGCCGCGCTTAAATATACATGCTGTCCAGCGGAACTTACAGCCGTCCCTCCACCAGGCGCCAGATGTTCTGGGTATCCAGGCGGGTATCAATATCGTGGTAGCCCTGCTGCGCCATGAGCTGTTCCACCGGGTCCGCCTGGTCAAAGCCCACCTCAAAAATCAGGGCGCCGCCGGGGCGCAGCGCATCTTTCCAGAACTCGGTGATGCTGCGGTAGAAATCCAACCCGTCCCGGCCGCCGTCCAGGGCGGAATGGGGCTCAAAATCCCGAACCGACCGGTCCAGCCCGGGAATATCCCCAGAGGGGATATAGGGGGGATTGCTGACAATCACGTCAAACGCCCCCAGCAGCGCGTTGGGCGGCGGTTTCAGCGCATCCGCCCGCACACACACCACCCGGCGCAGCAGTTCGTTGCGGCGGGCATTGCTCCGGGCCACATGGAGGGCCTCCTCCGACAGATCGGCCAGCACCACCCGGGCTTTGGGCACATGCTTGGCCACAGCCAGGCCAATGCATCCGCTGCCGGTGCACAGATCCAGCACCCGGCACCCCTCCCCCGCCTGATCGGCCAGCTCGATGGCCCGTTCGGCGATGAGCTCGGTGTCCGAGCGGGGGACAATCACCGAGCGGTTGATATCCAGCGGGATGCCGTAGAACTCCCATTCTCCAATGAGATAGGCGGCGGGTTCCCCCTCCACCCGGCGCTCCAGCAGCTCGCGAAAGCGCTCTTCCACATCTCCGCCGGCATAGAGCCTGCTGTCCCGGTAGAAGGAATCCTTGTCCTTGTCCGCGGCATAGCAGAGCAGCTCCCGGGCTTCCAGGGCAGCCGCCTCGATTCCGGCCTGCATCAGCACGCGCCGTCCGTCCAAATAGAGGTCATTATAGGTTTTTGGCATGGAATCTCACGCCCATTCTTTCCCTGAATTTATCGTCTCTGTCATATCTCATACGGGAAGGGTTACCACTGGTCCTTTCCCTTCTCCTCAGGAATCACCTGCTTCAGCGCCTCAATCCCCACCTCCATCATGGAGTCGTCGGGCTCAAAGGTGGTGAAATTCTGCAGCCAGAGGCCGGGGGCGGTGACGACGCGGGTGACCGCATTGTCGTGCCTGCCCACATAGCGGTTGATCTCATAGGCGATTCCCACCACAACCGGGATCAGCACGATCTGGAGCAGAATCCGCACCAGCACATTGGGCGGCGTCAAAAAGGAAAAGAGCACCGAATAGCACAGGATGGCCAGAATGATGACCACGAACAAAAAGCTGGTGCCGCAGCGGGGATGATGTCGGGGCATTTTGCGCACATTTTCCACCGTCAGTTCCAGCCCCCGCTCATAGCAGAAAATGGTCTTATGTTCCGCCCCGTGATAGGAAAACACCCTTCTGATGTCCTTCATACGGGACACCAGAATCAGGTAGGCCAGAAAAATGGCCACCCGCAGCACCCCCTCCACCAGGTTCTGCCCCAGCACGCTCATGGGGATCAGCAGTTTGAGCAGACTGGTGACCACTGTGGGCAGCAGGAAAAACAGTCCCACCGAAAAGGCCACGGCCACTACCGTGGCAAATCCCACCAGCAGGCTGTCCAGTTTCTTGTTGTCCAGGTGTTTCTCCAGCCACATCTCCAGCTTGGAGGGCTGGGCCTCCTCCCTCTCCTCTTCCGGATAGAAGTCAGCGGAGTACATCAGGGCCTTGACGCCCTCCACCATCGTGCCCAGGAAGGCGAAGGCCCCCCGGACAAAAGGGATGCCCAGGATGGGGTAATGATCCCGGGTCAGCCTGAGGGGTTCCGTTTTGACCACCAGTTCCCCGTCCTGATCCCGGACCACAATGGACTGCTTGTCCGGTCCCCGCATATAGATCCCCTCAATCAGCGCCTGACCGCCGATTGAGGTACGAAAGCAGCGCTCGCCGCCGTTTGTCTCTGTCTGTTTTGGCATAGGTTCCTTCCTTTTCTAACGCTTATTTTATCAAACATTCGTTCGATTTTCAAGAGGCGAACGATTATTTTGCTTCATCTGTCCCGGGGAGCGCTGTGGGGGAGACATCGCTGCTCATGGGCAGCAGAATGGTCACCACGCAGCCGTGGCCGTCCTGGGCGTTGGTGATATCCAGCCGGCCGCCATGGCGCTGGATAATCTCGTCGCAGACTGCCAGGCCGATGCCGTTGCCCCGGGCCTTGGACGAGCCTTTGTAGAACTTCTCCTTGACGTGGGGCAGCTCCTCCTCCGGGATGCCCGGGCCGTAATCCCGGATGATAATGGCCACAAAGCCATCCTCCTCCCCGATGGTGGTGTCGATCTGCTTGCCCGCGCCGCCGTGTTTGGCCGCATTGTCCAACAGATTGGAGAACACCTGCCGCAGCCGCTCCGGATCTCCTGGCAGCGGGGCAAACTCCCGCTGAGGGTCTGTATAGTTGAGGGTGATGCCCTCTTTCTTGAAAAACTCCCGATAGGTGTACACCGCATCCTCAAATTCCGCCTGGATGTCGATCATCTCGATATTCAGCGTGAAGCGGCCGTCCTCAATCCGGGAGAACTCCAGCAGCTCCTCCACCATTTTGGTCAGACGGCGGGACTCGCTGACAATGATGTTCAGTCCCTTTTTGAAGTCCTGGGCATCCGTCAGCTTGCCGGAAATCAGCGTCTCCCCCCATCCATTGATAGCGGTCAGCGGCGTGCGCAGCTCATGGGAAACCGAGGAGATGAATTCAGATTTCATCTGCTCATTCTGGCTGATCCGGGTGGACATGTCGTTGATGGCGTCCACCAGATCGCCGATCTCGTCATCGTACTGCTTTTCCAGCTGGATACCGTAATAGCCAGACGCAATGCGCTTGGCAATTTCAGTGATGCTGGCGATGGGGTTGATGATGGTGCGGACAAAATAGGTGTTGACCAGATAGGTCAATGCCATCACAAACAGCGCCACCGTCACAAAGGCCGCAATCATCATGGCCACCTGACGGTCCAGCAGCCGCAGGGCGGTGACCATGCGCAGCACACCTTTGACCTCCCCATTGCTGATGATGGGGGCGGATACCGCCATAATCCGCTCCCGGGTAGCCGGATCCCGCCCAATCCAGTGGGCAATGCCCCCGGTAGAGATGGCAGCGGTGATATCCTGGGTGTCGGGCTTGCTGCCCGAGGTCAGGCCGGAGGAGGAGAGAAATACGCTGGGCTCCGCCTCCACTGTCAAGAACTGCAGTTCCAGCCGGTCCTTTTCATCGAAATCCGTCACATAGTACTCCGCCATCAGCTGATATTCCGATTCGGTCGTGGCGTAGCTGGCAAAGAAATCGCTGACGGTCTGCACCTTGGTCTCGATGCCGGAGAGCATGGCATTATAGTAATACCGGCTGATTACGACAGAGAGAATGACCACAATGGCCAGCAGGATCATACTCACCAGCAGGAAGCTGTTGCGCAGCCAGCGGTTGCGCAGTCCCCGGCCCGAATGCAGATTCCGGTGAAGATGCATCCACTCTTTCTTCGCCATGTCGGTCTCCCTCCTCTCTTAACCGGTACACCGGCCAAAAATGCAGCTCAGAAGCCCCATTTATAACCGTAACCCCACACGGTGGTGATATAAGTGGGGCTGGTGGGATCATCCTCCACCTTGAGCCGCAGCCGGCGGATATTGACATCCACAATCTTGACCTCGCCGTAATAATCCCGGCCCCAGACCGCCTCCAGGATCTCCTCCCGGGAGAGGGCCTTGCCCGGATTGTCCATGAACAGCTTCATCACGCTGTACTCCACCTGGGTCAGCTTGATCCGCACCCCGTTTTTCTCCAAGGTACGGTTGCGGGTGTTCAGCAAAAACGGAGGCTGGGAAATCTCTCCGGTATCTGCCGGGGCGTCTCCGCCGGAGCGCCGGTACAGGGCGTCCACCCGGGCGGTCAGCTCCGCCGGGGAAAAGGGTTTTGTCACATAGTCATCGGCGCCGGTCATAAGCCCGGTGACCTTGTCCATCTCCTGGGAGCGGGCAGTCAGCATGATAATCCCGATTTTGGAATTATTCCCACGAATACGGCGGCACACCTCAAAACCGTCGATGCCGGGCAGCATGACATCCAGCAGCGCCACCTTCACATCCGGGTTGCGCTTGAGCTTTTCCAGGGCCTCTTCCCCGCTGGAGGCCTCAATGGTGTCATAGCCCGCCCGCTTCAGGTTGATAACCACAAAGCTGCGGATATTATCCTCATCTTCCAAAACCAAAACTTTACGCACAGTAACTCTCCCCCTTAATCTGTGGACCAGTCGGTGACAATGAGCCGGAACCGCTCCGCCAGCATACTGCTGCTCAGCCCGCAGTCCCAGCCGTCCAGAAATTCCGCGGAATAGGTGGCCTCGCTGTCCTGGGCCAGCAGGAAACGCTCTCCCATGGTAGCGCGGCTCTCCCGGTTGGAGCCGGTATTTTTATAGATGGTCAAAAACGCCCTGGGCGTGTCGGACAGCCCTTCCTGATGGTAAAAGGTGATGCTGCGCTCCACCGTAGCGCCTACATTGGTATCGCTCCGGCTCAAAACCAGCCCGTTCATGTAGCCGTCCTGCCGTCCGCTGAACCAGGATTCCGGCAGGCTGAGATACCAGCCGTCCGCCGTGTTGTGATAGGTGTAGCCCACGGACTGGGAGGTGCCTTCCACTGTAAACTGCACCCAATTGATGACGGAAACGCCCTCGGAGCGCTCCACCTCGCTGCTGGAGCGCAGTGGAATAGGCATCGGAATCTCCAGCACATTGTCGCTGTTGATATCCCGGGGCTCGGTCAGGTTCTGATGCACCGTGGCGCTGTTTCCTGTGGTACTGTCCATGGTAATATTGACCAGGTTGCCCTCCACCACACTAAGCACATCTGTCACCAAACTGGAGCTGTCCTCCCGCAGGTAACTGCTGACAAAGAGAGCCGGGTAACTGCTCACCAAATAGTTGTAATAGACGGACTCCAGACTGTCCGCCGCAGCAGACAGAGCCACCGTATTGATACCCATCATGGTGTCGTCCTGCCAGTCATAATAGGCCGCGGTGTTCCCCCCCTCCTCAGCAGTGCTCATTTGAAGGGTGACAATCTCCTCCTGGTTGTCCTGATCCAAATCGTCCACCATGTAGCGGGTATAGCTGGGCGCCGTCATCAGCTCCGTCACATTCCCGTTCTCAATCGAATACGCCGACAGGGCATAGACCGTACTGGAGATGCGCCATCCCACCACAATTTCCTCTGTGGGGGTGTCATTGAGCTGGCAATACACCACTGAGTTGACCACATCTCCGTCGCCTTGGATCACGCAGACCAGTTGATACCCCTGCTCTTCGTCAGGACTGAGAATACAGATTTTTAAGGGACTCTCCTTGCCGGAGCTGTCCCGTAAAAAGGCCACTGCCTCATCTATGCCATCGCCATTCAAATCTCTCAGCTGAACCGCCTGGGTATAGGAGCCGGAAGCCGGCGGGGAGTACTCATACCCTTTGTCCAGCATCTGCTCCAAACTGTCCTGAAGGCTTTCATACTCAGTGGAAGGCCTGGGCAGCGTGTAGAGATCTTCTGCGGAAGTGAAGCCGCATCCGCTCAAAACCAGCGCCATCAGTGCCGACAGCAGGACAATCAGCCCTCCCTTTTTCATCTTCTCCACCTCCCGGCGCACAAAAGTCCAGATTGTATTATACCACACCCACTATAAAATGGATAGAGTAAAATCGGCGGAAAGATGTGTCTTTTCTATGAAATTTCCCCCTTGCCATTCCAACAAACATCCTGTATAATAGGCAAAGTCATATGCCGGTGTGTTGGAATTGGTAGACGAGGTGGACTCAAAATCCATTGCCAGCGATGGCGTGCGGGTTCGAGTCCCGCCACCGGCACCACGTCGGAGCAAAGTCCGCTTTGCTCCGACGTCTTTTATGCCTACGGCAAAAAAGACGTCATCCGCCCGCTCCCTTGCTCCTCCTTTCCAAACCGCAACCGCTGGCGCTGGGTTGCGGTTTGGGTTCCTAAATGCGCACGGGCACCTTTTTTATCAACATAACCCACGTGGTCGCAAAGCCTGTTTTGCGACCACGTCTTTTTATGCCTGTGGCAAAAAGACGTCATCCGCCCGCTCCCTTGCTCCT